>Ga0163150_10000281_pt1 | contig 96058 bp, 83 predicted proteins | sample OliLakLV19P2IB_FD_148628 | JGI IMG/M metagenome (GOLD analysis project Ga0163150, IMG submission 148628) | Freshwater microbial mat bacterial communities from Lake Vanda, McMurdo Dry Valleys, Antarctica - Oligotrophic Lake LV.19.P2.IB | ecosystem: Environmental > Aquatic > Freshwater > Lake >...
CGGCGAAAGAAACCCACGAAAATTCCTGATGAACCCCATTTACGGAGATTAACTCTGCTTCCTCTACTAACTCCTGTTCCATAAAATTTGCGCACGCCGCGCAAAATTCGACTGTTTGTAACACGAAAAGTCACAAAAATTATGTGTTGACAACGACGCAGCTAGATAGCGTCTTAACCGTCCTGCCGGGTGCCACTGGCTTGACAGTGTCTTAACAGCCATGCTCTTGCTCGTGAACCTATGTTCGATAAGCAATTTTTCGTGATATCTCATCGAGGTTGAGGAGTTTTTACGAAGTCTCGACATAAAAGTGGGGGCAATCGGTGTGTCAGAATCCATGGAAGACACTGGCAAGCCAGTGGCACCCCGCGGCTCAGAATTGGGTTCGTAGAAGAAGTTCGCTAATCGTGGCCGTTCGCGCCGCTATCGAAATCGTATGTTGTCGGCTATCTTGCGACCATGGGAAACGATGAAGACATTCACCTGAATTCACGCACCGCGGAGTTGGTTCGTGCGATCATTCACCGGGCCGACGTGTTCGCGATTGAAGTTCACATCGCCACCTGCGGCTCGGCGCTGATCGACTTTGGCATCAACGTGCCGGGAAACCGCTTGGCCGCGGTTCAGTTGGCCCAAGTTTGCCTGGCCGATTTGGCGGACGTTGCGGTGGACGATTCCACAACGCCTTGGCCAACGGTCAAGGTTTCGACTGACCATCCGGTGCGCGCCTGTCTCGCTTCGCAGTATGCGGGGTGGGAACTCAAAGGCGAAAAATTCTTTGCAATGGGGTCTGGGCCGATGCGGGCGGCGGCGGGGCGGGAGGCTTTGTTTGATGAGATTGGTTGCCGCGAAGACGCAAGCGAGTGTGTCGGCGTGCTAGAAGCCAGTAAGTTGCCTCCTGATGGGGTGTGTTTGGAGATTGCTGAGAAGTGTGGGATTGAGCCGGAGCGACTGACACTGCTTGTGGCACCGACTCGGTCGCTGTGTGGCACGCTGCAAATCGTTGCCCGTAGTGTCGAGACGGCGCTGCACAAGCTGCATGAATTGAAGTTTGACCTGTCGCGGATCGTTGCCGGTCGTGGCTCGGCGCCGTTGCCGCCGTTGGCAAGCAGCGGTTCGGTCGCGATCGGTCGTACCAACGACGCAATCCTCTATGGCGCTCAAGTCACGCTAGAGTTACGGGGCGATGACGATTCGCTCCGAGAGATCGGGCCTCGCATTCCCAGCGCTTCTTCGGCGGAATACGGTCGTCGGTTTGTTGAGATCATGGATCACTACAACTACGATTTTTACAAAATCGATCCCCTGCTCTTCAGCCCCGCGGAGATTGAATTGGTCAATGTCGATACTGGCAATCGTTTTCACTTTGGCCAAATGAATCAACAGTTGCTCTCTCAATCATTTAACTCATGAAAATCGCAGTTCTAGGCAACGCCGGGAGTTGGTACACAAGCGATCTCATGCGGGCCGCGGGTGATCGCCATGAAATCCTTCCCATCAGCTATCAGGAACTTGGCTCGACGGTTGATACGAACATCACCGTCTCCTCGCGCGATGTGGCACTCAACACAGTCGATGCCATACTTGTGCGTTCGATGCCGCCGGGGAGCTTGGAGCAAATTATTTTCCGGATGGATGCGCTGGCCAACCTAGCGGCAGCGGGTGTGAAAGTGATGAATCCTCCCCGCGCGATTGAAGTGGCCGTCGACAAATACCTTGCCACGACGCGGCTCGCCGCCGCCGGTTTGCCCGTGCCCCGCACAATCACCTGCCAAACGGTCGAACAAGCCCTGGCAGCTTTTGCCACCCTTGGCAGCGACGTGGTGCTCAAACCCCTCTTCGGCAGCGAAGGGCGCGGCATCGTGCGGCTTAGCGACGAAGCCAGCGCGCTGCGCACGTTCCAGGCCCTCGAACAAAACGGCTCGGTGTTTTACCTGCAAGAATTCATCGAACATGAAGGTTGCGATTTGCGGCTGCTGGTGATCGGCGACGAAGTGCTCGGCATGAAGCGGCGGAATCCCACCGACTGGCGAACCAACATTAGCCGTGGCGCGATTGGCGAGCCGCTCGCCGTTACCAGCGAACTGGCCGAACTCGCTCACCGAGCGGCCACTGCCGTGGGCGCGCCCCTGGCGGGCGTCGATTTGCTCCCCGCGCGCGACGGCCGATTGCTGGCGATTGAAGTCAACGCCGTCCCCGGCTGGCGAGCCTTGGCCGGTGTCACGGGTGTCGACGTCGCGGCTAAAGTGCTTCGTTATTTGGAATCCATCTGATGCAATGGGCTTCAGAACTGCTGGAGCGTAAAATGAACTTGATGTCCGAGTCACCCAACATTTTTCGATCATAGACATGCCCTTTACCATCAGCTTTCAAGAACCGCTCTGGCTGCTACTGCTCGCGCTGGTGCCAGTGATTTGGCTCTTGTCGCGACGGAGCATGGGGGCGCTCGGCGGTTGGCGAGCTTTCTTGGCCAACACGCTGCGCTCGCTCGTGCTTGTCGGCGTGATCATGGCGCTCGCTAGTCCGCAGTGGAATCGGTTTAGCGAGAATGTTTCGGTCGCCTACTTACTCGACCAATCGGAAAGCATCCCCGCCGAGTATCGCGGCGAGATGCTGCGCTTTGTCACCAACAATGTCGAGCGTCATCGGCAGGAAGCCAAGGGAGATCGTGCGGCGGTGATTGTGTTCGGCCGTGAGGCGGCGGTGGAGGTTCCTCCCGTGGAGTTCGCCCCCGGTGGGCGGAATATCGAAACGCTCGTTGATCCCACCGCGACGAACTTGGCCGATTCGCTGGCTAAAGCCGCTGCGCTACTCCCCAATACTTCCGCGCGGCGGGTGGTGCTTGTCACCGACGGCAATGAAAACCTCGGCACGGCGGCACGGCAATCGCAACAGCTCAAGCAAGCGGGGATCGGCGTCGACGTGGTGCCCACTCCCACCGGCGGCAAACAAGACGTTGCCGTGGAAAGCGTCGCCGCGCCAAGTGCCGCTAAAAAGGATCAGCCGCTGGAAGTTCGCGTTGTGCTCAACAACCAGGGGGACGATCCGGTGCCCACGGCGGGGAAGTTGCGGATCGTTCGCAAGGCGGGGGGTCGCGAGGAAACCATCACCGAAGAATCGCTGACGCTGCCCGTGGGGAAATCGGTGTTCACGTTTCGTGAAACTCCCACGGAAGCGGATTTCTACGTCTACGAGGCCCGCTTCATTCCCGACAAAACGGGTGAAGATCGGTTTCTGGCCAATAATGTGGCGACAGGATTTACCGACGTGCGTGGCAAAGGGCGCGTGCTGCTCTTGGAAGATTATCAGTTCCCAGGCGAGTTCGATGCCCTTGTGAAAAGTTTACGCAACGAGGGCGTCGAGACCGACGTCGTGACCAGCGACCGGGCTTTCTCGTCGCTTGCCGAGTTGCAACGCTACGACAGCGTGATTCTAGCCAACGTGCCGCGCGTGGCGGGAGACGCGGCTGGATCGTTTGTGAGCCTCTCCGACGAACAGATCGGGATGCTTGTGCGGAACACCAAGGAACTTGGCTGCGGACTCGTGATGATCGGTGGGCAGCGAAGTTTTGGCGCGGGGGGTTGGGCTGGTTCGGAATTGGAAAAAGCGATGCCTGTCGATTTTCAAATCAAGAACGCCAAGGTGATCCCCGTTGGCGCGCTCGCGCTCGTGATCGACAAGTCCGGCTCGATGAGCGGAGAGAAGTTGAATCTCAGTCTGGTCGCGGCTCGTGAAGCGATCAAGATGATGGGGCCGCGGGATTTCATCAACGTCGTGGCCTTCGACGAAATGCCTTACAATGTCGTGCCACTCGAGCGCGTTGGGAACGGCCGCAATGCCCTGGCGCGAGTTTCGCGGATCACCATCGGCGGGGGGACCGATTTGTATCCCGGCATGAAAATGGGCTATCAATCGCTCAAGCAGGCCGATGCAGCGGTGAAGCACATGATCGTGCTGACCGACGGCATGACGCCCGAGGCGGAATTCACGGAACTTTGCCGACAAATGCAGAAAGACAAGATCACCGTGAGCGCGGTGGCGGTTGGCGGGGATGCGGATCGCGCACTTTTGGCAAGGATTGCCTCAGTCGGGAAAGGCAAATTCTACGCGGCACCCAATCCCCGCGCGGTGCCGCGGATTTTTATGGTCGAGGCGCGCAGAATTGCCACTCCCGTGATTCGCGAGCTGAGTCCGCCGGTCGCGCCGCAGCGGATTGCCGATCATCAAATGCTGACGGGCATCGAAGGTGCGTTCCCGCCACTTGCGGGCTTTGTGCAAACCACTGTCAAAGAAAACTCGTTGGTCGAAGTGCTGCTGCGCTCTCCCGTGCCAGCCATCGAAAAGAATGCGACGGTGTTGGCCACTTGGACCTATGGATTAGGCAAAGCCGCCGTGCTTACCACCGATGCGGGCAGTTTGTGGGCCGGTTCGTGGAAGAGTTGGGATAACTACGAGAAATTCTTCTCGCAACTCGTGCGCTGGTCGATGCGACCGGCCGGCGAGCAAGGCAACTTCACCATCGCCACGCAAACGACCGATGGCCGTACACAGGTAGTGATCGACGCCCTGGATGACCAGGAAGAATTTGTCAATCAACTGAGTTTGTATGGCAGCGTGGTAGGCCCAGGACTTAAACCATTGCCGCTTACCGTGGAACAAGCTGGCCCGGGACGCTACGTGGGCGAGTTCGCTTCTAGCGACCCGGGGAGCTACTTTGTGACAATCTCAACGCCTGCCGGTTCAATGCTACGCGCGGGAGTCAATGTCGGCGCATCACGCGAGTATGGCGACTTCCAAGTGAATCTGCCGCTGCTGGAGCGCTTGGCAGGGAACACGCCTGAGGGAGGCGAGCCGGGGCAGGTTGTTGCCACTAACGGGGAATTGCCGTTCGCCACCGAGGCAGGCAGCAAATTGGCTCAAGACTTGGATCCTTTCCGGCGCGACTTACCCCCAGCAATCACGAGTCGCGACATGTGGCCGCCGCTGGTGGTGGCTGCCTGCGTGGTGTTCTTTAGCGATATTTTTATTCGCCGCGTGCAACTTGATTTCACGGGCCTGGGTGCCTGGCTTTCAAGCTTGCTTACCCGTCGTCAATTGGTGGAAGCGCCAGCGACGCTGGCACGACTTTCAGCGAAAAAGGCGGAGATTCGTGAGCGTTATCAACCGCCTGCGGTGGAGGCTCCGCCGGTGGCTATCGCTCGAACTGTTCAAGAAGTTGTTGCCGCTAAGCCGCAAGCGGCGGAAACTCCGCAAGAAAAGCCTGCCGAGGAAACCATGACTTCTCGGTTGTTGGCAGCGAAGAAGGCGGTGAAGGATAATCGTTGGCGAAAAGATTAGGATGCGCTCAATGGCGTCGGCCGATTTCTTGGGCGGGGTTGCCGCCGACGATGGTCGCGGCTGGTATGCTCTTCACGACGACGCTCCCCGCGGCGGCAATCGCATTGGCCTGCACCTCCACGCCACCAAGCAACGTCGCTCTCGCACCAATCCAAGCACCGGTATGCACGACTATCGGTTTCGCCAACAAATTGAAAGTCGGCGAGCGGTGATCGTGGCTGCCGGTGCAGAAATAAGCGTATTGCGAAACGCAGACATGACTGCCGATGGTGACATCTTCGATATTGTCGATCCACACGTTCTGACCGATCCAGCAATGATCGCCAATCGAGAGCCGCCAGGGGTATTTGATGCGGACGTGTGGTTTGAAGTTAACGCCATGACCGATCTGCGCACCGAACAAACGGAGCAGTCGCGACTTGAACCCACTCGCGGGAAGCCAACCGCTTTCCAAGAACAGCAGACTGCAATAGTACCACAATGTGCGCACCAGCAATCCGCGACCCGGATCGTACTCCGGGTTTTTGAACGCGCTAAGATCGCACAAGGGGCGATCCGCGTCGGAGAGAGAACTTTGGTCGGCCATGTTTTCTCTTAATTCTGAGCTGCGCGATCAATCGTGTCGCGGTACATTTGTTCGTAGCCAGCCAAAACTTTATCTTCGGCAAGCCAGTTCTTCACATACTGGCGGCCTTGCTCGCCAAGTGCCAGACGCCTTTCAGCGTTGGAGAGAATTTCCGAAATCGCACGAGCGAGTTCGGATGGTTGATTCTCCACAATCGTCGCCCCCGCTTCGGCAAGTTCTCGCCAAATGTCGGTTCCCCGGGTCGTCACCACCGGCGTCCCACACGCGAGCGCCTCGGGCAAAACCAAGCCAAAATTTTCTTGATGTGTCGGCAAAACAAACACGTCGGCCAGCTCATACAAGGATAGCTTCACCGAACCGCGAACCATCCCCAAAAAATGGGTCGAATCACTGAGTCCCAACTGATTGGCCAATTGTTTGAGCTCGTTCACGTAGGCTTCGTCACCAGGCCCGGCAATCAACAGATCGGCTTTGAAACCCTGTGATTTCAGCAAACTGGCAGCTCGCAGCAGTAGATCGACGCCTTTTTTGGGATGCAGTCTACTGAGGAAAAGAATTTTCTGTCGAGGTGAATTAAGCTGAGGAAATGCAGTGAGAGCCGATTCGGGTCCGGGTAAGTTTTCGTACGGCGTGAGGTCCATCGCGCACGCTTGCACGACCGACAAATACTTGCCGGGAATCCATGGCAGGGCCTGCTCCTTTTCCGCCTCGGCCGTGAAGTGGACTGTCGTTGCACGTCGAAAAAGGCGGCGACCACCAAGGGCCAGGTAGGCGCGCTTTTTAACTCCTTTTTGCCTCATGCTGTAATCATCCAACATACCGTGTACAGTCACGATATACGGCACCTGTTTGCGAAACAGGATATTGGACAATTGGAGATTGCTCAATTCCCAGGGCGTATGCAGATGCACAACGTCCACCGTGCCGAGAATCGACTCGAAATTCTTAAGGGCTTGAATGCTCAGGCGGGACCGCAGCCAGGTTGATCTCGGCAACTCCAAGAAACGCGGGCAATTCGGCTCTGCTGCTTTCCAGGAGGATGCCACATCCGTGGCGTCACTCGTTGCGAGAGTCACATGATGCCCTTTTTCAGCCAGCGAACGGCATAAGTCCAACACCGTTTGCACAACCCCTCCTTCTTCCAAGCGAATCCGCGGAAAGAAGTGAACTATCGAGAGTGGGTCTTGCATAAGGTTACGAGCGAGAAATGCGTATACGTCGCAAGTGATCCAAAACAGTTTTCTGCCTCTCAGCAGATTGGCAACCATTAGGTCAGCGCAATTGAGGCCAAGGATTCGCTTGGAGCTGAGGCAGTTTTCTGCCAAACAGTCGATCAGCAACAAACAGAATAAAGTAGGTCGAAACAAAACCGAGGACAATCAAATCGGTAAACACAGCGATACATCCGCGGGCCAACCCGAAGGCCTGGCCCGTGGCAACGGCGGCGGGCAGAATGATGAACGAATTTGTGGGATTGAGTCGCACGAGTTCATCAATAAAACGCAGGAACTGTCCGAAAAACAAGGCGTAGATAATAAGTGCCCAATAACCCCCTTCGGCGACCGAATAACCAACGACACCGGGCGGGATCGTGATGCCACCCTGGTTCACGCCTTTGACATTTGCCAATCTGGCAATGTCGTTTCCTAGCGGGGTCGGCTTTTCTGGCCACATAAAGCGCGGCACAAAGTACATGCCCATGTACTTCATGCTAAACAAGAATCGCTGCTCAAGCTGATCAGGCCAATTTTCAATCGCCCACAAGCTTGCCGATCCACAGGCTTGCCCGCCCAAGAGGTCTTTCAAACCCCCTGAAAGGTTGGCATTTCTCATGCTGCTGACCGTGCTACGAGCATCAGATTGCTTACCAAAGTCATGAGTTCGCACCGCCGTAAAGGCGGCGACGGCGATAGCGGCCGCGGCCATGAAGGGCGCAATATAAAGCATCATCTTGGCGGGACTCATCAGCCGCACGCGACGATGGTAAACTCCCCAAGCAAAGCCCATGACCACCGCCAACAGGGGACGCCGGCCGAAAACGCCCGTCAAGGCAATCACCAAACTGGCGGCCACGACCAGCGCAGCCACAACAACGACGGGTATGTTCGAGCGCCGGTTGCTCCAGACCCAGCCACTAATCGCGGCAGCGATCGCGGCAAACGCAATCGAGACCTGCACGCTGGCAGCAGCGATATTCGGAATTGGCATGAACCGCAGGACCATGCCCAAGACAACAAGAAAAACCGCCAACCCGAGCAACAAAAAGTCGTTGGTTTCGCGTGGGGGAAACTTGAACTTGCCAGCTATCCAGGGCGTGAGTTTGATTCTTTGATAGCTGAATGTGAACACGACCAAGAAGGTGACAACCATCATCAAAAACTTTTTGCCCGTGTCCTCGGGAAAATTCACTCGGAAGAAGGTGAAGTCCTCCGTTTTCAAAGCGATGGCCGGGCTCGTGAGTTGGTAGATAATGAAGCCGACCAGATACATGTTGCGAGCGCTGAACATGTCGACTTTGCGCGACAGGCCTTGCTTCAACATCATGAAGATCAGACCAATCGCCAGGCAAGCCAGGGCAACGACAACAGGATTAAACATAGGTGAAGTGCGCCTGGCAGTCGGTAGTCGAGCGACTCATACTACCAAAAGGCCGGATTCTTGGGGTGATATCGGAAGTACGGAAAAATAGGGGCCAAATACCTCAGACCGGCTGTCAATTGTGCTTGTAGATTATAGCTCACCCGCGGCGTCGGCATTCAAGTTGTCATGGCCGGCTGAGAGTTAAATCCCGTCAAATCGCTCCAACCCGTCAGCGTTCGGCCCATCCACTGCTCTAGACACTTGGCATCGTCCTGGTAGTAGGCAACCAACTCGTTCTTCAATACCGCAGAAAGCTGAGGTCGGTCTGCCTTAAACAGTCGACTCCAGAGGAATCGATCCAAAGCATTATTTACTGCCGCGATGGGCGATTTCAGCAGTCCTCGCTGCCGCCTGAAGTATTTTCCGTCAGCCGACCAAGTTCGGCAATGCCGGTCGAGCGTATCCCACAGCCGCAGGCGAGTGATCGAGTAGGGTGCCTTCATCGGCCGCGAGTCGAACGAAGCGGGGTGAAAATCGGTGGCGACGCCGAGGAATTCGTAAAGCTGCGAAAGCTGGCCCTGTGCGTCGTACTTCATATCCTCCAAAAGCATCACCATGATATGTTCACGGGGAAAAAACTCCGCGTAATGGCGCAGATGCTTGCCGTAGAGGCCAAATTCCAAAACTTCCTGCGCACGATGCACCTTTGCATATTCCCCATTGAGAATTTTTCGCAATCCCATCTCCACGGGCACGATGGGCAATAAGCCGGTTTTCATGTAATGAAAATAACCCGAAACGGCTCGTTCGATGGGGTGACGCAAGATCGCGATGATCTTGAGCTCGGGCATGTGTCGCTGCAGCCGCTCGGGGCACTCGGGATGCCCCAACAAGTTCGGTCGCTTCACCCCCACAACTTGCCCAGGCCGTGCGGGCTGGAAGTGTTTCTCGAAGTCGCCGATCCGCTCGGCTGAGTAGAGTGAATCTTCAAAAAAGGCAATCTCCTCGGGCGGCATGAAAACTTGCGGATGATCATTGAGACATTCCAGCAGGTAGGTCGAACCCGCCTTTTGAGCACCGATCACGAAAAAGTCTGGCAGCATGGCAAATTCAAAATAAATAGTGTGAGTCGTAATCGGCTGCGACAATTGAAAACTTATTGCTGTTTCACCCAATCGGCCAGCCTTCAAGTCTTGGCCGCACAGTATCGCACGGCTGCGGCCATTTGGCCGACCATGTGTGGTAGGCTAAATTCCTCGGTGACGGTACGAACCGCCTCGGCGGACATTCGTTGGGCGACATCGGGATTCAGTATGATCGAACGCAAACAATCGGCCAATGCACCGGCGTCCTCGTGGCGATAGAACAAACCATTTTCTCCCGGTTTCAGCGCTTCGATCTCGGGATTTTGACCGCTCAAATCATCGCTGGTCACCACGGGCAATCCATAACCAAAGGCGTGCAACACGCTCAAGCCGATGTTCGCCGGGTAACAAAACACATTGGCGGTCAGAAACCAGGGAGCCAATGCCAATTCCTCATAAATCGGACCGACGAACCGAAAATGCGCGCCCACGCCACGTTCGCCAGCAAGTACTTGCAGACGCTCTTGTTCGGCGGCCCCTTTACCAACGATATTGACTTGCAAATGCGGAAACTCTGCCGAGAGCTTGGCAACAGCCTCGACCAACAAGTCCAAGCGATTGTCCGGGTCGAGCCGCGAAACAAACAAAATGTGGGGGCCCGGTCCAAGATTCTGCTCGCGACGAAATTGCTCAAGCTTTTCGGAACTCTGTTGCCAGGCGACTTTCGCCGTCTGAATCGGTGCTTGATCCAAACTATTGCGAGCCACGAAAATCGACTGCGGATCCCAACCGGCATCCAGATACGACTGCTCGGCTCGCTGATTGTAGAACATCAGGGATGTTGCCAGTTTGGCCACAGAGTAGCGAATCTTCTTGCGGACGGTTGACTCCGTTTTTGAATATCCATGCCCCCACAAAATTGTTCGCACTCCCATTGCCTTGGCTTTTAGCAGCGTGGGCACCAAACTCGTATAGCGCGGATTCCAGGTGAGAATCAGGACATCCGCCTGTTTCCGCGAAGCTGAGTTCCATTGCGCTGAGTGCCAGAAAACTTGTTGGCCACGAATTTTCTGTTGCCACAAATAGACCGGTTCGGCCTTAAATCCGTCAGCCTCCACATTCGGCAAGTCAGGCCGCGCGCCGTAGAGCAATTTCAAATCGATATCAGGGCATTTCGCCAATTCCCGGAAAACGGGGACCCGATATTTTGCCAGTGAAGGCTGTTGGATGATGAGGCGAATCGGCGGCGTCATGGTTTTCCTGCTGGTATCAAGGAACCCAGGTCGCGCAAATCCACGGTACTACCGCTCGGTTTGGTCACTTCGTCGAGCACCAATTGCAATTGCTGGCAATGTCGTTCCCAACTCTGACTCTCCAAAAACTCTCGGTAAGTCGAGGCAACTTCGTTCGTGTCCCTTGCCAGTGCTTTTCGCAGGGCATCGCTAAGCTCCGCGACCGTTGGTTGATTGATATCCACAACCGACAGCTTTCGCAAAAGTCGTTTGTCGGACCGTGTGGAATTAATCGAAATGATCGGTTTGCGCGCCGCGGCATATTCAAACAGTTTGCTGCTGACGTTCACCACCCGTCGCCTTTCCGAGGACACTGCATTCACCAACACGTCAGCCCCGGCAATGTGCCGCTTGGCGAGATCATGCCGCAAACGACCCGTGATCTTGAGTCGCGAACCGAGAATTTCCTCAATCGGTTGAGGGTCGTCAAGATTACGGCCCACCAAGCGAAGTTCAAGATCGTAGGTTTGGTGATCTTCGTCGACGAGTTGTCGAATGGCTCGGGCCAACAGACCCACCACCTGGGGTCGAATGAACCCCACGACGCAAATCGAACGTCGGCCCACGCTCTCGGACCGAATCGGTTCGAGCGAGCCGTTCAAGAGATCATCGGGAACAGGATGCCGCAGAATGGCACAACGGCGTCGGGCGAAAGGATAGTGCATACGCGCCCAGCGCGCGTGCAATGGCACGGCGTGCAAAATGGCGTCGGCTTGCTCATAGACTCGACGCTCGAAGGCCGCAAAGCGCGGCCACAAAATCCGAGCCCAACCCTGCGGTCGGAACCGGTCGTCCAGCAGCATCGGATCGCGATAGTCGGCGATCCAGGGCACTCCCAAATCCGCTTTAAGCCTCCGTCCAACTTCCAGCACCGAAAACGTGGGGCACGTCGAGAGCACAACATCGGGCTGAGCAGCGGCTACGATCTCTCGAATGGCCGGATAAAGCCGATGCCAAGAGAGGATTTGCGAATCGGGAACAAACAATCGATGAATATTGGTGAGCACAATCTCGTTGAAAAAATTGCTTGAGAGTGGTTTGGAGGCGGCGGACGCCTTCACCTTGTCCTCGGTTGGGGCCAAAGTTCCATCATCGCGGAGCTGAGCGACTTCCACGTCGGGATGCACCGCCTCGGACAAGGTGGCCCGCGAGGCCCGATAGCCGTAGTCACGACAAACAACCAGCGGTTGATAGCCGAGTGCGGGCAAGGCGCGAGCCCAATTGGTGACGCGCACCGCTCCCACCGCGGGAAACGGATAAAACATCGTACTGATAATGGCGATGCGCTTCATGGGCAACTACGACTCTTGCCTCTGTTTACTAGCCCGTCGGTAACATTCCATCGTCTGCTGACCGATGTTGGTCCAGTCGCGCTGGCTATTCAATTGATGGTTGCGCTGGCTCATCTCGGCCCAATCAGGTCTGGCGGAAATCATTTCTTGAAAAGCGTTTTTCAACTCAAGCACACTGTCGCTTTGAATAAGTATACCTCCGAGCTTGTCCGCCATTTGCCCCGCCTCCCCAAACTTGGCCGCAATCACGGGCAAGCCAAATCCCATCGCGAGGATCAAAGAACCTGAGGTAAGACCGCTCGAAAACGGCAACACAGCCACGTCTGCCGCGGCGTGAAGCGGTTGCACCATTTCGTCGGCGACAAAGCCTTCCCTAAAATCAATGCGAGGTTCCTGGGCCATGGCTTGCTTAATCAAATTCGTGACTTCAGCATCAGCAGTGCCGGCTAACAACAAGCGAATGGGGGCATCAGTCACTTGGCAAGCAGCCTTAAATGCCGCTAACAAGACATCAATTCCTTTATTAGCACGAAGCTGGCCGAACAATAAGAAAACGACTTCGTCATCGGGAATACCCAGTTTTCTCCGCGCCTCGATTTTAGTCAAAGAGCCTTGATACCAATCGAGATAGTGACCATGTGGAATGACATCAAAGCGATCGCGTAAGTTTGGTATCTTGAAATATGCCACCACGTCATCAATAGCAGCTTCGTGATGTACAATGATGCGATCAAATGAGTGGCAAGCTTGGCGAACTATCGTTCTCTCGAGTCCTAAACACCAGCCGTGATGATTACCCAAATTGTGGCAGGTCCACACAATACCCTTGACTCGACGACGCGCAAGTGAGAGTTTGCGGAGAAACACTCCCGATTTAATGAGTGTCCGCGGGATCGACCGCCCAACTGTCAGCCCATGCAACCAATGCAGATGCAAGATGTCGGCCTGAACTTGCTCCAGACGAGCTAACCAGTCATCCACAAGAGTCGCTGGAGTGACTCGAGCGCCAGCGGCCTCGATAGCGCGTTTGAGCAACGTTTGGTAGGGATTGCCATCCGTCCATGGCAGCATGACCACCCGCAGGTCGACACCATTTTCAGAGGCAGATGGCTCCATCGGCTCAGTTCCGCACGGCGTAAACGGTATGATCGCTCGCCTGCATGATCTGAAAATCATGGCGGGCCATCGCTTCATCAAAATGGCAGGCTGAGCGGCTATCGTCATGAAACTCGATCGCCAACGCGCGAATCTTGCCTAGCCAGGCATCCGCGCTGCGAAACATTTCCACCTCAGCTCCTTCCACGTCAACCTTGAGGAGATCGACTTGCTTAATTCCTTCTTGCTCCAACAAGGTCTCCAAGCGACACGATCTCACGAGCACTTCGCCGGTCTCGCCGACCGTGGCGCGGCTAAAGGCTCCGGGAGTTGGAACGCTGATCGAGATTTGATCGTTCGTTGACCAAATCGCCGCATTGACGACGCGGCATTGCTGGGCGATCTTGGGTAGTCCCAAGTTTTTCTGCGTGACGGCATAGGTGTCAGGCAAGGCCTCGATCGCCAAGATTTTGGCCTGCGGGCGATGATGCAAGAAATAGCGTGATGCGAGGCCAATGTTTGCTCCCACATCCACGATCAGCGGCGCCACAGGAAGTCGCTCCGCAGCCCAAGCATACTCTTGTCTCAGAAAAATTTCTCTGACGGTCGAAATATCCGTGGAGCTTGGCCGTAAATAGACCAGGTCGGGTGAAATTGCATTTAAGTGGAATGCTTGCGCTGTAGCGACTCCACGGCGCTTGAGCCAAGGAAATCGAACTGCCGACCAAGGTCGAAAGACCTTTCGGTACTGTCGATAGGGAGAAAGCAAGGGGAACTTCATGGCATGGTCCACTGAATCAGCGGCTTACGGATTTCGTGACAATAGGTAAGCGCCGCTGTCCCCAGGAATGGGCCAGCCCGCGAGAAAGATTGCTTATCGAACGACGCTTCAACGATTCAGGGACATAATAGATCAAGACATCACTCCCCGCGAGCGGCACTTGCTTCACGTGCCAGGGGAACCGAATGTGATATTCAGCCAGTTGTGTCCGATCTAGCAACTTTTGACGATAGATTTCGATACTTGCGCGATGTGTAAAAAGCATTTTGTTAAAGCCGAGGGCGAGCCCGGCAAAGTCGGGAGACTCTTGCAGGAACAACAGCAAAGCCTCACTCACGCCCGGCCAAACGTCGCGGAAGGCGTCGTCCAAGATAATGACGCCCCCTGGCGTGAGTGTCTTGGCGGCGAGTCGCAGATCACCTAGCGCCTCGTGGGTATTGTGTCCGCCATCAATGTGGAAAATGCGGTAGCCATTTCCAATTTGCTCAGCCGTCAATTGATCGGAAAGGCAGGCAAAGACTTGCAAGGCTTCTGTACGAGGAAGCTGCGCGCAGACATTTTGCTCAAAGATTTTTCGGTTCCCTGAACCGGAGTGCGAGACGTTCTCGCCTTGTTGCTCAAAGATGTCGCAAACGGCCAGCTTTTCCTGACTAGGAGCAAGCATGTTGGCCAACAGCACGGCGCTGCGACCATGATGGGTGCCAATTTCAAAGAGATTTCCGGTGATGCCATTGGCTTTCTGAACCTCGTCGATCAACGCAAACATCATCGTCGCTTCAAAGGAAAACCAACCCGATATGTTGGAAAGTCGCTTCCAACTGGCTAAGGCTTGCGGGACTTGCATGTAAAGTTACTCGATCTCGAATTATGGAATCATCCAGGAAAAAATCTCTGGCAACCTAATCTTACTGCGCTCAGTTGATGAAATAAGAAAGAATAAGCCACGGAATTCCACGGATTTAACACGGATAATTGGGATTGATGACTCGGTTTATAGCACCCATCGTGGTGGCAGTCGAGGAACGACGTTTATTGCTCTTAAAAATCCGTGTTTTGTCCGTGTTTAATCCGTGGCTAAATAATCCAGACTTAGCGCTGCGGAACTAACTGATTAGCTTCTCATCTGTTGTTTCATCAACTTCGATGGGCGCAACTTCGCTGGGACGTTTTCCCTTGGTGCGAAATCGTTTCCACTCCGCTAGCGTGATGGAATAGGCCTCTCTTGCCGCGGGCCAGCACAAGACCGTCACCAACAGCAACCCCACCATCAAAGCCAGCTTAAACAGCATCACTCCCAGCGTGGCCCCGACGGGCAATGTGGTTGCTTCCCACACGTGGCTCAGACTTGGCTCGAGCCCCCAAAAGCGGCAAGCAATCAAAGCGTACGTCAAACTTGCAACAACCGACGCGATAAAAGGGAGCGTGACCACGAAGAATGTCGCTTTGATATAGTCGCGCGTCCTTAACGGCGTGCCATGGCAAGCATAGCTCACCGAGGGCAACTGGATCAGGACACGGGACACACTCACCGCAATGGCAACGGCCAGGACACCATAGGGGAGGGTAAACACAATCGGAGCAAGTAAGAACACACTGGCAATCACGCCCCAGCGCGTTTGGCGATCCACATGGCCACAACTTAAATACAGCCAACCGGCGGCGACATTAGTACCCGCCATAATCGCTGCGGGACCCAAGGCGACAAATACCGGCACAACATCATCCCAGCGATGTCCGAGCAACAACGGCAGAATCTCCGGTGCGGTGAGAATCAACAGAGTGGTGGGAATCGCCGTCATGGCAGCAACCAAGCGAATAGTCCGTTGATAGGCTTCACGATAGCGTTCCGCAGAGTGTTGGAGACGGCTCAGCGCGGGAACGATCACTTGGGTGATGGGAGTGTTAAATTTGGTGGCGGGTAACATCATGAGACTGTAGGCGCGGGTGTACAGTCCCAAAGGGCCACTTCCCCAGACAAAGCCGATCATGGCATTATCCGCGTTACGAAACAAATAATTGATGAAGTGAAAAATTGTGACATGCCCACCAAAGGCCAGGAATTCACGTACACCCGTATGTCGTCGCGGTGGACCAGGGCGCCATCTGCAAGCCCGCCAAACTCCCACGCAAGTCACCAATTGACTTACCGCGGGCATGGAAACAAGTGCCCAATATCCTCCGCCATAAAACGCAATCACGACGGCAACCAGAGTTGCCACCAACGGCGCGATGACCGCAATCGTGTTCAGCTTGCCAAACTCCATGCGGCGCTGGAGTAGAGCTCGATGCTGCATGGTGAGGCCACCCAACACATACAGTCCCGACATCGCGATGTTGATTGATGCCACGCGTGGTTCATCATAAAACTTCACGATCCAGGGTGTCGCCGCTGCCACAATCAGACTTAACAAAACGGAAATAGTTAGGCTGAACCAGAACAGCGTTGAAACCTGTTCATGGGTAATTTCAGGTTTTTGCACAACCGCTCGCGAAAGTCCCCAATCGACAAAGAGCTGCGCGAATCCGGTAATAAAAAGGACCATGCCAAATAGGCCGTAGTCATCCGGAGTAAGCTGCCGAGTGAGCCAAATGGCTCCCAACGCGGCAACAAGAAAGTTGACCCCCATTGAGGCTAGGGTATACAGTCCCCCGTGAGCCGTGCGCTTCCCTAGATTTCGCTGCAGATCGTCCGTGCGAAAATAATCCACCGAAGTGGATGCGTATTGGGAAGCCAGGGGAATCTTCGTCATACGAGAAATCGCAAAGGCCGTTATTTGTGCGGAAAAGTTTGCCTTGGGAACGTCGCCAAGGCAACTGATCGATACGCTTGAATGTATCTCAAGCCACCGGCACTTGGGAGGTCAAGCTGGCGGGGGGAGTTTCCACGGCGGCGGGCTGGGGGAGTTCTCGGGGGTTGTTGGCGGCCAAGGCGACGATTTCGCTCTCCAGAGGCTCCAACAATTCCATCAATTGATTAATCGTCTCGCACGAGGACATGCCCGAGGGTCGGTTGCCACACACCGACAGGCGACCGATGACGTGTTCTCCAGCAAACAAGGGAACCTCGGCACTCCAGCGCTGCGACTTTTCCGAGCGGCTGGGCCGACGCCAAGACGCATGGAAACCTTCTTGCAACGCGGCCAAATTCACGTCGAGTTTGACTTCGATCAAGTTCAGCTTTTCCGCGTACTCAATCACCGATTGCCACATCAAGTTCCAATCACGCGAGCCCTGCAAGCGAAACACATATTGCCGTGCTCCACCCGTGCGGAAGATCGTCATGACCAGCCCCTTCAAGCGGCTAATCAACATGACAAGCTCGATGTGGCCGAACACTTGGGTGAGGACGAGAATGCACAAGACTGACAAAATCGAGAGCAACGCGATGATGTCGCTTTTCATGAAAATACTGACGAGCGCCCCCGCGCAAGTGATCGCACAGCAAACGGCCACCACGGCGAGCACGCGGGTATTTTTGCCGAACACGGCCATCAAGCGATGGTGCAAGTGTCCACGATCCGTGGCGTAAATGCTGCGGCCCGAAAGCTTGCGGCGCATGATGGCCGCGACGGAATCAAAGATGGGCAAGGCCCAAATCGCCAGCGGAGCGGCCATGGCCACCGTAGCCGGGCCTTTCATCGAACCGCCGATGGCCAATGTTCCGACGACCAACCCAATCAACATGCTCCCCGCATCGCCCAGAAACATTTTGGCGGGGGGAAAGTTATACGGCAAAAAGCCCAGCAAGCTACCGACAAACACCGCCGCCACAACGGCGACGGCAGGTTGAGTAAAATACGCGGCGATCACCGCGATCGTGGCACACAGGATGATGCCGATAGTCGTCGCCAGCCCGTCGATTCCATCAAGCAGGTTGAGCGAATTAATCGCACCCAACAACCAAAACACGGTAAAGGGAATCGCGAAATAGCCGAGCGAAATCTTCTGCTCGAAAACGACGATACTGTCAATTTGTAGACCCGAGCCGATCACGATCATTGTTGCGACAAACTGACCCAACAGCTTGTACCGACCCTTCATGCCGAAGCGGTCGTCCCATAGCCCCAAGAGCACGATCCAGGCGCATGCCAAGAGCAACCCGCCGAGGAGCGATTCGTTTTCGCCCAAGAGCTTTTGCAGCCGTGACGACGAAAAATACTCCACCGCGAAGGTAATCGCCGCCGCCAAGAAAACGGCGAGTCCACCCCCCAGTGCGACTTCGCGTTTGTGGCTCTTGTGATGCCCGTCGGGTCGATCCACCAGACCCCAACGTGGCGCGAAGATGCCGACGAAGTTTGTGATTGTGTAGCTGACAACCGCAGCAATACCGCAGAGCCCAAGAACGTAAATCATGTTGTCAAAAACTCCTCAGCGTTGCGGCTGATCAGCATCAGTATCCCTGCTGAGTCGCTATCTCAATTTCTTCAAGTGATATTGTAAGCAAATCTTGTTAAGGAACCGGGAAAATCTTGCACGAAGTCCTATTCCCAGCGACATACCGGATTAAACCGGCGGTAGAATTCTCGGTTCCGTGCTAGCTTCTATTCTCAGTAGCTCCAGGCCGTGTCGTAAAGACCCGAGTTTACCAAGGAAACGAAGCAAATCTAAAATTGAAGCCTACTCTCCATCGATTTCCTGCAACCCGCACAATGCGACAAATCGTTAAGACTCGCCTTTCGATAGCATGGCAATGACTAGAGTCCTGTAAAGCAATTGCCGGGCCAGCAGTGGCTGCCACACTGCCAAGGACGCCTGCCAAGCCCACCAGAGGCGAGCTCGCATCTTTTTATCTGAAAAGCACTTACCGCGAATTGTCTGACTCCCAATCCGCAGTGGAATCCTCTTAAATCATAATTGCCGAGACCCTAAAAAGTGTCAACAAATTCGACACCCTCTTTGGTAAATGCTGCAAAATCGCCACGGTTTCAGGCAAGCGGCAATCAGACAATCGCGCGCTAACGAATCGCCAAAACGAGCGTTACGGGGAACTCGAAATCACCACTCTGAGTGGTTGAGAACGCAGGCTGGGCTCTCCCTCGGCAATGGCGATGAGCGTCACGGGACCAGCACCGAGCTTTTTCTTATCAACCGCAACCGATCCCTCACCGCTTGGCAGTTTTGCGACCTCAACACCTTGGCACAAAATACTTGTGGCAGAAGGCTTCGTCGCGGCCACATTGAGATTCAAGAGCGACGAGTTTGCCGTCCCCGCGGCGACGGACAATTGGATCGCGTCCCGCCCATTCTTCACAACAATCGAGCCGATCCAACGCCCCTGCGTTTCCATCGGCGTGTTATCCACGGCCACCACGCGGACTTCATGGTAGCCGTCGGCGATCTTTGTCGTATCGAGCTGGAAGCGCTCACCCGGCAGGATTTGCTGCTGAGCCACTCCGTCGACAAAAAGCTGGAACGAGGCGATACCTTGCGGAGCCTTGGAACTAGGAACGATTTCCACTTGAGCTTTCACGAATCCGCTGTCGGGAAGCCCGCTGACCGTAACCTTGGGAATCTTCGCCCACGGTTGGCACAGCGGATCACCCACCAAGATTTGCTGAAAGGGCCCCGCCACGGATTGATAGAAGGATTCGGCGAGCGAACACCCATGCACGTAGTGAACGTGAAACGTGCTGTTAGGAAACTTCTGCGGGATTGCCGTTGGCTCGACCACCGTACCGTTCGCACCGGCCGCCCCCATCCGCAAAAACTCGCTCAAACAAGTCTGCCCCTTATCGGGCAAGAATTGCCCACCCGAGCTGGTCAGATTGTCGCAGAATGCCCCCGGCAAAAGCCGGCTCCCCGAACCGGCGGGATTCACATTGCTATGTCCGCTCGTCACTCCCGCCACGTCTTGCTTCCCTTGAGGGAAAAAAGCCTGGATGATCTCGGCACGAACGCCCGCCAGTTGGATGAGCCGAACCGCGGCGGGAAATCCACTATCTCGAACTTTGGAGCGAATCGTTTTGTTGACCGCGAAATAAATGGTTCCCTTGGGTGCCGTCGCATCGGCCGATGCCGCGCGCTGGAGATACCAAGCGATCTCATCCACGGTATTGCCGGGCACACTGTTCACGCCCAACATGGCCGAAAGCATGTAAGGCAAACCTTCTTGGCCTGCTCTCCTGCCACCCAAGGACCACCGATAACCCGAGCGAAACGCGCGTGAGACGACAACCAAGTCATTCGGCGGGCCGCAGTAAAAGTTGGCATTGAGGCCAAACATCTCCTTGCGCTGCTGGAGAACGAAGGCATACAAATACGTGGCACTTGTTAGCGAACACATCGGCGTGAAAGGCCGCCCAAGCTGCTCCGCCGCGTATTCCTTTTTGAAATCCACGCGCCATGGAAAGTCACAGGAATAAGCCACACAGTCGATCTGTTTCGCAAGATTGCGACTCTCGATTTCCTTGAAGATCGGTTCCAGGATTCGCTTGCGAAAAAGATTGCTGGGAATCGTCACTTTTCCCACGGGAAAGTTGAGGTGGAGGACATTCGTGGAGGGAATCTTACGCACGTCGATATAGTGATTCGCCACGGTTTTTGACGCTTCACTGTTGGCATTCACCACGAGCAAGACATTTTCGGGGCCACCACCCGCCTCACATACGAGCGGGCTACCCAAAACCGCAGCGCAGAAAATGACCGCGAAAGTTTGCCAGCGAGCAACAAGCTGTCCGTGCATAAGAATTTTTCGTGAGTTTGCGATGGCGGCAACAGAATCATGTCCACAGGGGATTGTAGACATTTGGCCACGCGCAAACAACTTATCTAGAAGCAGTTTCAAAAACCGGGGGCTAGCGCCCTGCGACTGATGAAATCAGCCGCCACGCGCTAGCGTCCGGTTCTCTCTCGTGATTTTGAAACCGGTTCTACACACTTGGGCTGCAATCGGCTAAGCTGCTCGGCGGAGTTTCACCGAGGCTTGCTGGTGATAACCGCGGTACCACTTGGTAAAGCGGTCGATCCCGTCTTCGATTCCCGTACGCGGCTCGAAGCCAAATTCGCGAACGATATCGTCGATGTCGGCGCAAGTTTCAACCAAGTCGCCAGGCTGCAGGGGCAGGTAGCGCTTGATCGCCTTCACTCCGAGCGACTGCTCAAGAGTGGCGATGAGATATTCCAGCTCGACCGGCCGATTGTTGCCGATATTGAATAAGCGATGCGTTGGGCTTTGTTGCGTTGCTTCGCTATCGCGAGTCTTCAGCAAACTAGCGTCCGCAATCTTGAGGATGCCGTCCACGATATCATCAATGTAGGTAAAGTCGCGTCGCATTTGTCCGCGATTGTATACATCGATCGGCTCGCCCTTGAGAATCGCTTGCGTGAACTTGTAGATCGCCATGTCGGGGCGACCCCACGGTCCGTAAACGGTGAAAAATCGCAATCCCGTCATCGGAATACCAAACAAATGACAATACGTTTCCGCCATCAACTCATTAGCGCGCTTGGTGGCGGCATACAAACTCACGGGCTGGTTCACGGGATCGCTGACCGAAAAAGGGACTTTGCGATTCGCGCCGTACACCGAGCTGGATGACGCATAGATTAACTGCTCGGGCGGAGTTTGGCGGCAACCTTCCAGCACGTTCAAGAAGCCCACCAAATTGCTGTCGGCATAAGCGTGGGGATTTTCTAGCGAGTAACGCACACCCGCTTGAGCCGCCAAATGAATAACAACATCAAACGCATCCGATGCGAAGAACTGGGCAGTCTCTGGGCGATCAGCTAAGTCCAAGCGTGTAAATCGAAAGCCTGGATAATTGGTAAGTTGAGCTAAGCGGTCATGCTTCAAGCCGACGTTGTAATATTCGTTGAGATTGTCGATTCCCTGAACCTGCGCGCCGCGCGCGAGCAGTCGTCGGCAGACGTGATAGCCGATAAAACCCGCGGCACCAGTTACCAAGTATTGCATCGTTGAGTCCGTAACATTGGCCGTGCTTGCCTCTCATGGGCCAGCACCAAAGTTCATTCCTTGTGGCCGCAAAGTGTAGAGAATCCTTAAGGGCGTCGCTAGAGATACAAGCCCCGTGGCAATCGCACTACGAAACGGGTGCTAGCAGGCAGTTCCCTAGATAGCAACAAACGGGAAGCGCCATTCAGGAGAACTGCAAAGTCCACCTGAATGTAGCAGGCACACTCCGTGTGCCGTGGCGGACGCGCGAAAACGCGGTGATTTCACCAAAGCGGTTACGGCACACGGAGTGTGCCTACTACTTTGCAGTTCTCCTGAAACGCCATTGACCCTGTTCTTCCAATTTCATTAGATTCCGGCAATTCCCCGCTAGGACATGCCCCGCAAGCTGCTCATCCCCCTAAAGCAGGCGCGGAATCGAACACTCAATGTCAAAGGATTGACATGCACCTCAATAGCCGCCTGATCTTCAAGAAGTATGCCGTTCCATACTTTCAATCCGGTATGAAAGTTCTTGAAATAGGCCCGAATGAATTTCCCTCGGCCTATCAACAGATGGCTCAAAAACAAGGCATCGAGTGGCATACCGTCGATATCCAGCAACTTCCACAACTGACCTACCGTATGTCCGGGGAGTATGAATTTCCCATTCCCTCGAATACCTACGACATCGTTGTCTCGGGACAAGTCATTGAGCACGTACGCAAAATCTGGGTGTGGCTGCAAGAAGTTTCCCGCGTTTGCAAAGTGGGTGGCACGGTCATCTCGGTCAATCCGGTCAGCTACGGTTATCACGAATCCCCCGTTGACTGCTGGCGGATTTATCCTGAAGGGATGAAAGCGCTCTACGATGATTGTGGGCTCGACACGGTTTTCTGTACCGCCGAAGCCTTGGAGCCAACAAGTTTGCGAATTCGTCAATTCGCACGGCTACTGCGTAGCACTTTGCTGCGGCGTAAACTCCCCATGTATGGCCTGCCACCGATTACCGACACGATCACCATTGGTCGCAAACGGGTTGCCACCTCCTCGGCTGCTGCATAGTTCTTTAATCGCTAGCCCCAATGATCGCCATGCAAAGTTCCATAACAACATCGGCACACCCGCGCGGTTTGCCCCCTGCACGGCTCAAAGATCAATATTGGCTCAAGAAGCTGAAATGGCACCTCTATAAGAAGCATTTCGGCAGTCCGGATTGGGTGACGCGCTATGTGTTTGACGGGTTGGTTCGTAATCTTACGGCGAATGACGTCGTGATTGATTGCGGCGCGAATCTGGGCGTATTCACGCGGCATCTTGCTGCGGGCGGTGCCGAGGTCCACGCCTTCGAGCCCGATCCGTACACATTTTCGCGGTTGCAAGAAAACACGCGGGAGTTTGCCAATGTTCATTGCTACAACCAAGCCGTGGGGGTCGGCGCGGGACGGGTCAAACTGTTTCGCACACCCAACTTTGCCGCCAATCCCGATGCCGCTTCGATTAGTTCTTCGCTGTGCGCCGAGAAGTTGAACGTCGACACGTCAAACTTCGTGGAAGTCGAGCAGATCGATTTTGTCGAGTTTCTGCGCTCGCTCAGAAAGCCCGTGCGTCTACTGAAAATGGACATTGAGGGGGCCGAAGTCAGTTTACTGGAACACATGCTGTCCACGGGTGCCGTGAATCTTTGTGAACAAGTTTTTGTCGAAACCCATGAAGATCGCATTCCCAATCTGGCTGAGCGAACCAAACACATTCGCTTTCATGCCGCCGAAAAATTTCCCCATAAGCTTCACTTGGATTGGCACTAAATCGCCCGTGGCAGAACTTATCCGTAAAGTTGTTTGACAAGGAAGACTTTTCTTATGGCCACTGCCTCATCCCATTCTTCGCTGAAAATTCATCGCGAAGCAGACCAAGACAAACTTCCCCTGTCGGCATTTATCATCTGCCTCAACGAAGAGCCATACCTTGCCAACTGCATCGAGAGTTTGCAGCAGTGTACGGAGATCATCATTGTCGATTCCGGTTCCACCGACGGCACCCAAGAGCTGGTCCAGCGTTACATCGACCAGGGTTGGCCGATCCGTTTCATGTACGAAAAATGGCGCGGTTATGCCGGTCAGAAACAATTCGCGTTGGAACAGTGTACACAACCTTGGTGCTTGAATATCGACGCCGACGAACGGTTGGACGAGGCATTACAGAATGCGCTGCCTGAATTGCTACAAGTTTCGGAGGAAACACAAGGGTATCGTATTCCGCGCCGCCCTTACTTGATCGGCTACGGCTACACTCCGCTCCGCGTGCGCGAACGCGGCAACTTACGAATTATTCGCAACGGTGCCGGAGCTTTTGACTTGCGGCAGCGAGTTCATGAAGGCATCGTGTGCCCTGGAAAAATCGTGCAGACCGAGCGCGGCAGCTTGCTGCATTACCGCCCTTTGCTGATTGATGAGCAAGTGCTCAAAGAGAACAAGTACTCGACATTGAAAGCTGAGCAACTTGTTGATGCGGGATGTCCGCCGCGAAAATTCCGGCTCATAGCCAATCCCCCTTTGTATTTCTTGCGGCTGTATTTCCGGAACGGTCTCTGGCGGTGCGGTTTCCCGGGATTCATTCAGGCGATGATCGGAGCGGTTTACTCGTTCTTGACGGAATCCAAGATTTATCAACGCAACGCCCTGAAAAGCAAGCCTTCCCGCGATGATCTCGACATCGCTCGCACACAACGTCGCGCCGCCTAGAATAGACTGCTGAGGAATATCTACTTTGAGAGTCATGCATTTTCATTTCGGCAAGGACGGCGGCGCGGAGCGGTTCTTCGTACATCTGGTCAATGCCTTTGCCCGCGTTGGGATTGAACAAAAAGTCGTGATTCGTCGTCATCGCATCTGGCGATCCGAGATTGAACGGGCAGCGGACGTAACCGAACGCAACTACCGCGACGCTTCACTGGACCGTTTGTTGCTCCCTTGGTGGGTGACACGAACCGCGCGCACTTGGCAACCTGATGCCTTCTTCGCGTGGATGCCTCGAGCCTGCCGCGTTTTGCCACGAAAGTCCAACTGCATCCGGATTGCTCGCCTGGGAGATTACCCTCTCAAACTCACTCATTTTCGGGACGTCGACGTACTAGTCTGCAACACGCCGGGAATCGCTGCCCACGTCAAGCAATTGGGCTGGCAACGCGGGATCGAGTGCATCTCGAACTTTACCAATACGCATCAAGTGCCGCCGATTGATCGAGCAACCCTCGATACGCCACGAGACGCTCCGCTGATTCTCAGCATGGGGCGGTTCGTACCACGCAAAGGCTTTGATGTACTCCTGCGGGCACTGGCCAAGACTCCGGGTGCCTATCTGTGGCTCCTGGGCGAAGGCGAACAACGCGACAATCTGCATTCGCTGGCGCGAGATTTGGGGGTCTTGAATCGTGTGCGCTTTGTCGGCTGGATTGCCGATCCGCGTCCCTACGTGGCGGCGAGCAACGTGTTCGCGATGGCTTCGAGTCATGAGCCGTTGGGTAATGTGATTCTCGAAGCGTGGGCCCAACGTGTGCCCGTGGTATCGACGCGCTCGGAAGGCCCGCAGTGGTTCATGCGCGATTCGCAAAACGGCTTGCTGGTGGACATCGGCGATTCCGAGGGATTCGCGACGAGTTTTCGACGAATTCTCGCAGACTCCGCGCTGGCCCAGCAACTCGTTACGGGCGGTTCAGCAACACTCGAGGACACATTCTCGGAACGCGCCGTGGTCAACGCCTACCTCAAGCTGTTCTCATCGCATAATGCGCATCGACAAGCGGCTTAGCTCTTGCTATTAAACTTAGGCTGCTTTTGACCACAACTCCTGATAAACGCGCATGATCTTTTCGGCTTCAATCTGAGCCGAATAGTTATGCACGACACGTTCGCGACCAACTTTTCCCATATTCACAAGTTGGGCGGGATCACCCAAGAGATTGCCAATCGCCCGCGTCAATGCTTCCACGTCGTCGCAGGGAACCAGATCACCCGTAATGCCGGGCTCGATAACGTCAGGATAACAACCCGTGCGACTCGCCACTACGGGCACGCCGCAGGCCATCGCTTCCAACGGCACGAGTCCAAAGCCTTCGTACTTCGCCGGCGCGACGCACAACGACATCCCCGCGTAAAACAGGGGCATGCGCTCGTACTCCACCTCTCCCAACCACAAAATGCGGTCCGTCAAGTTGGCTTTCTCAATCTTGTCTGCCAGCTCTTTTTGAAAGAATTTGTATTCCAGCGTTGTCCGTCCCGCGATGCAGGCCGTGAAGCCCGGATGCCGCGGCAGCAGACGAATCATGGCTTCGACAAACAGATGCGTCCCCTTCTCCGGCCGCACTCGGCCGCAAATGCCAATACCGTGCTCCCCTGGAATGCCGAACTCACGGAGAATCGCTCGACGATCCGCCACCGGCTGAAAACGTTCGCAATCGACCCCATGGGGGATCGTGGCCACCACGTTGTCGACGTAGCTAGCAGCCTCGGAACTCGTGGCAATAATCGCGTCCATCGCGGCAATGAGTTGCCGTGGAAACCAGGAATGTCGCCGTAGGGCGCAAGAGGTGAGCACCAATTTCAAGCGACAACGAAAAAGGTGCTTGAAGATGAGCGCCCACAGCATCTCGTTATTCCGTCGGGCGTGCCAGATGCGAAACGGTTTGTGCTTGGGTTGCCGCCAACACAATTTGAGTGCCTGGGCAAGCCCCATCGCTTTGTGCTGCAAATGCGGGTGGGGAGACACCAGAGCCGTCGGCTCCTTACGGGCGATGTAAGGGAGCAGCGTGCGAATCGTGGCGCCCACTCCGGTAATCCGGCGATGCAAATCACTGACGATCAGGTCCGGTTCTTCGTGACTCATATCCATTTCACTTTCCACTCGCCAACATCCGCTGCTAGCTAGACCCAGGCTTTTTCACACGATTTCCGGTTGTAGATACTGACAAATCCGGCAATTGGAGAAAACAGCAAATCGCACGGGGTTGAGCACTTCCATCGGAAAAACTCTCAACAACTCCAATCAAATTGACCACGACTCGCCTCGTTCCCGCCGAAACGGTCTCCTATAATTGAAGCATGATTATTCGCCTTTTTTCTGGTCTATTTTTTTGCCTGTTCCTCTTTGCCTACGCCGGTGCACAGCCCCCTGCTGCCAATGATGGCTTCGATGGTCGACGTGCTTACGGCTACTTGCGCGAGATTTGCTCCTACGGCAATCGCATGAGTGGCAGCCAGGGCATGAAGCGCCAGCAGGAGTTGCTTGAAAAGCATTTCAGAGAGCTGGGCTTTCCGGTGGAGTTCCAACGCTTCTCGGCGAAACATCCGCTCACGGGCCAACCTGTGCCGATGGCCAACATCATCGTGCGATTTTTTCCCGACCGGCAAGAACGAATTTTGATGGCTGCCCATTACGACACGCGGCCGCTACCGGAGAATGACGTTGATCCCCGCAAGCAGCGCGAAGGAGTGTTTCTCGGTGCCAACGACGGAGCAAGTGGTGTCGCAGTCCTGATGGAGTTGGCAAACCATATCAAAACTTTGCCCGATCGCTACGGCCTTGACTTTGTGTTCTTCGACGCCGAGGAATTGGTCTACGGTCGCCGCGGTACATACTTCTTGGGTAGCGAATACTTTGCGAAGGACTATGTTAAGAATCGCAATTACAAATACGTCGCCGGCGTGCTGCTGGATATGGTCGGCGACGCTAAGCTCAGCATCTTTCAAGAACAGCATAGCATGGCCTGGGAAGAGACACGGCCCATCGTTCAAGGCATTTGGGACACAGCCGCACGATTGGGCGTGACGGAGTTTATCCCCCGAGTTGGTTACGTCGTCCAGGACGACCATCTGCCTCTCTATCGCATCGCGGGGATACCTATTTGCGACGTCATCGACTTTCATTATCCCAATCCCAACATTTTGGATGGCTATTGGCACACAACACAGGACACTCCGGGCCGCTGCTCGGCGGAATCGCTCGGCAAGGTGGGTCTGGTCATGCTCGAATGGCTCCGCTCGGCGGAGGAATAAGCGAGTCCCCTGCATGTGCAGGGGACTTACGTGCCCCGCTCGCCAAGGCTAGCATAACGTCATGCTCCCCGATCCTTTGCGACTGACGATTGCCCTCTTGCCACTGGCCTCGTATTGCCTGTTGCTGGGGATTTTGAACGCCCGACGCAAACCGTTTCTCACCTCGGGGGGAGCCGACCTCGCCACACTTGGAGCCGCGCTGTCGGGCCTGGTGTTTATAGGCCCAATTGAGCTCTTCCGACCCGAGGCCGCCTCGGCCGAGTTTGGCAGCTATGTCTGGCTATTTCTGTTGATGCTGTATTGGCTCTGCATTTGGCTCGCCGTGCTCCTCGCGCGGCCACGGTTGGTGATCTACAACATCAGTAGCGAAGAGCTGCGGCCCGTACTCGCCGAAGCCGCGCGGAGCCTCGATCCCCAAGCCCGCTGGGCGGGGGACAGCCTCTCGATGCCCACGGTCGGCGTGCATCTCCATTTGGAAACGTTCGAGATCATGCGCCATGTGTCGCTCGTGGCGAGCGGCGGAAAACAGAATCTCGCCACCTGGCGGCAGTTGGGAACGCTGCTCAGCGCGAGACTCGAAACCCTCACGGTGGACCCCAACCCCCGCTGGTTGGGGATCGTGCTCTTCGCCATTATCCTCTTGAGCACGAGCTTTACGCACATGCTCAACCACCCACAGCAAATCGCCCAGGCGATGCACCAGATTTTTTCGTATTGAAACGGTTTGAGGCGCAGCGTTCGCGGAGAGGTCACGCAACGAGTGCAAAGATTCAAATTTGCCATGCCGACGCCACTTGTGGTATGATTGCAGGAAAGGAGAACCCATGTCCGTCTGCATCGAGTTACCCACCGAGTTAGAAGCAAGTTTGCGTAGCCAGATCGTTGATCTTGACGCTACGACCAAGGAAGCATTTTTGGTGGATCTATATCGACATGAGAAAATCACTCATCACGAATTGGCTACCGCGCTCAATATCAACAGATTCGAAGCGGATGATTTACTCAATCGCCACGGTGTAACCGAAGACCTCCCCTCTCTGGCTGAGCTCCGTCAGCAAGCTGCGGACCTTGAAACACGGCTGAATCGATGATCGTCGTTTCCGACACTTCGCCGCTGCACTATCTGATCTTAATCAATGAGGATCGTTTGCTTCCCTCTTGAAGGAATTTGCCGAGGACGGCACCGATTTGACCGAATGACACCTCCAGGAGCTGACGTTGTTTCTTACGCGGGCACCTCGCTCCGCTGCGCTGACGCTCCGCGTCGCGGCTAAACAGGGCTCCGCGTCGGGGCTAAACTGGTGCTTCTTGGAGATGGAACACCACTCGGAATGCGTTGTAGCCCGCCGCGATTTTGTCGGCGTAGAGTGCGTCGAGTTCCGCGCGCAAGGCGTCCGCCGTGGGGAAGCCGTCGGGGATCGCGTCGGCGTCGGTGAGTTCCGCGATGTTCACTTGCTCGACCCGGTCGATGGTGATGTAACCCGCGCCGGGTATGTAGCTCCGCTGGCCTTCGCGCATCATGCGATACTTCCAGAGGCGGATCGTTTGGGTCTTTTCGCGGGCACGGATCGCGGGCAGAAATTTTTTCTTGAACAGAAGCATGGAATTCATGGTAGCCACCGGCGAGCGGGGGACGTAAGTCCCCTGCTGTCTTACGCGAGGTTCTTGCGCGAGGCTTACGCCTCCCGCTCGCCGATTGCTGCGAAGTCCACTGTTGGCATCACGAATTTTTCCCTGATTTGAACCAGAATCCTGGCCCGTGAGTCCCCTTGCGTGTCAGCCTCAGTGGCCTATAATTCGGGGATTGTTTGTGTGGAGGCATTTCGGCCAAGAGGACGGTGCTCTCCCGCAAGGACATGCTGCGGGTGTAGCTCAGTTGGTAGAGCACGACGTTGCCAACGTCGTTGTCGTCGGTTCGAACCCGATCACCCGCTCTGCGTTTATGGGTCAAGCCAAACTTTCTGGGTACAGAAAGATTTGTTTGACCATGTGACAGGCATATATTTCGAGCCCGCCCCGACTTTTCCTCGCCAATTGGGTGGGAAAAATCCAGGTTGCGGGCTTTGATTTTTTGGAGAGACCTCTACGAGAGTAGGGTCTTGTGATTCACAAGTAGGCAAGAACACTATGGCAAAGAAACAAGACGACGTGGAATCCGACACCCTCACCGTGGAAGCCCCGGTTGAAACTGAGCAAGGTGCCGAAGAGGAAAGCAAGCCGCTGAATCTGGAGGTAAAAATCGCCAGCCCCAGCGCCTGCGAACGGCACGTCACCGTGACCGTCGCGCGCGAGGACATCGAGCGGTATCTCAACGATGCGTACAGCGAGTTAATGCCGTCGGCCAATGTGCCGGGCTTTCGCATCGGTCGGGCCCCACGCAAGTTGGTCGAGAACAAATTCCGCAAGGAAGTCGGCGAGCAAATCAAGGGGTCGTTACTCCTCGATAGCTTGAGCCAGATCAGCGAAGAACAAAAGTTCACCGCGATCAGCGAGCCGGACTTGAAGCTCGATATGATTGAGGTTCCCGACGACGGCCCAATGACGTTTGAATTCGACATCGAAGTGCGTCCCGAATTCGAGATGCCCAAGTGGAAGGGTGCCAAGCTGGAACGCCCGGTGCGCGAATTCACTCCCGCTGACGTCGAGCAACATTTGGAAAAAATGCTCACGCGGTTTGGCCAGTTGGTGCCGTTTGAAGGTGCCGCTAGTGAGGGAGACTTCCTGACGGTGAATCTCACCTCGAGCCACGATGGCGAGCAGTTGGAAAAGGATGAAGAGCGCGTCCTGCGAATTCGTCCGACGCTAAGTTTCCGCGACGGTGAAATCAAGGACTTTGGCAAGCTGATGGCTGGCGCGAAGGCTGGCGAAACCCGCACGGCCGAGGTCGAGCTTATGCAAGACGCTCCCAATGAAGCGTTGCGTGGCAAAAAGGTGAAAGTTGAGTTTGAAGTCCTCGAAGTGAAGAAGCTGAAGCTGCCGGAATTGACGGAAGATTTCCTCGCGGAAATGGGGGGATTCAAGTCCGAGGGTGATCTCAAGGATGCGATCAAAGAGAACTTGCAACGGCAGCTTGAATACGATCAACAGCAGAAAGTCCGCACGCAGATTTCCGCGCTCCTCACTCAGGCCGCCGATTGGGATTTGCCCCCAGGACTGCTCAAGCGTCAGAGTGCCCGCGAGTTAGAACGCACCGTGATGGAATTGCGTCGGGCAGGTTTCAGCGAGGCCGAAATTCGCGCTCGCGAGAACATGCTCCGCCAAAACAGCGCCGCTGGGACAGCCCGCAGCTTGAAGGAACACTTCATCCTGGAGCGGATCGCCGAGGATGAAAACATTGAGGCCGAAGAAGGGGATTTCGAGAAGGAAATCTTCTTGATCGCCATGCAAAGTGGTGAATCGCCCCGTCGGGTGCGTGCTCAGATCGAAAAGCGCGGCCTGATGGACGTGCTGCAAAACCAGATCATCGAGCGCAAAGTGCTGGAGCTTGTGCAAGCGAACGCGAAGTTCACGGATAAGCCGTATGAGCCAGAAAAACTGGATGTCGAAGCCTTGCACCTAGCCGCCGGTGGCGGCGAAGCGGCCGCATCCATTCCCGAGGCAAAAGAAGCGGTTGCGGAGAGCGAAGAGGCGTGATCATAGCCGCAGGCGGTAGCCAGCGGTAAAATTAGGGCAAGCACCGTAGGCTGCCGCCCGCGGCTATCAAATTAAGGAACGATTGCCCTCGTTAAGGAGTAGATATGAGTTACGAATCGGCCCCCGCCAAGTTGCCTCATTTTGATCCGCAACTGGCCGCTGCCATGCGAGATTATCAGCGCCAGCGTCAAATGACTCTTGGTGATTTGCTGCTCGAAAACCGGGTGATCTTCCTGCAGGGCGAGATTTACGATGGCAACGCCAACGAACTGGTGATGAAGCTCCTGTACTTGCAGAGCGAAAACCGCCGCAAGGAGATTCACTTCTACATCAACTCGCCGGGCGGTAGCGTGACCTCCACGCTCGCAATCTACGACACGATGCAGATGATCTCTTGCCCCGTGGCCACCTACTGCGTGGGACTCGCCGCGAGCGGCGGGGCCGTGCTGTTGGCCGGCGGCGAGAAGGGAAAGCGCTTCTCGCTCAAGCATGCCAAGGTGATGATCCACCAACCTCACGGCGGTGTCGGTGGGCAGGTTTCCGACATCGAAATCCAGGCCAACGAAATCATCAAAACCCGCGCTTTGCTGAACGACATTTTGGCCACCCATTGTGGCAAAACACCTGATGACATTCAAAAAGCCTGTGACCGCGATTACTACATGACCGCCGGCGAGGCCAAGGAATTCGGCATCGTCGATGACATTCTGCTCAAGCAGCCCTCGCTTGGTGGTAATCCCGAAGACGATGAGGACGATTGAGCCAAAGCTGAACGATTTTGGTCGCTCGAAACAAATCAAATATCCCAGTTAGAAATGGATTGCCTGTCATGTCGCTCATACCATTCGTGATTGAAAAGTCGGGCCGCGAAGAGCGGGCCATGGACATCTACAGCCGGCTGCTCAAGGACCGCATCGTCCTGATGGGTTCCGCGGTGAACGACGACGTGGCCAATAGCATCGTCGCGCAACTGTTGTTCCTGCAATCCGACGATCCCAAGTCAGACATCCATTTTTACATCAACTCGCCCGGCGGCAGCGTCACGGCGGGGATGGCGATTTACGACACGATGCAGTTTGTCACTTGCGACGTGGCCACTTATTGCTTGGGACAAGCCGCGTCGATGGGAGCCCTGCTGCTAGCAGCCGGGGCCGCTGGCAAGCGCCACGCGCTTCCCAATTCGCGGATCATGATCCACCAGCCCTCGGCAGGCATGGAAGGCACCGCCGAGGACATCATGATTCATGCCACTGAGTACCGCAAAACCAAGGACAAGCTCAACCGTATCCTCCTGGAGCACACGGGGCAGACCTTGGAGCAAATCGAGCGCGATACCGACCGCGACCACTTCATGTCGGCTGCCGAGGCGGCTGAGTATCGGCTGATCGACAAGGTTGTCGAAAAGATGGAACTGCCGAAGGCCACCTGATTTGCGTTCTGTTGTCATTCCCGCGCAGGCGGGAATCCAGGACGCCTCGACACTCGATTCCCGCCTGCGCGGGAATGACGTAAATCGCGGTGCTAGCACTGTTGTGGTTTCGCTTGACGCGGGGAGCGCGTTTTTCTATTTCTCACCCGCCTGAAATGGCCGTGGCTGGTGTTTGCGCAGCGACTGCGCCGCCTGCTCGTTTTCTTCCTGAGTTTTCTCTCTGGGGTCCGCGGACCTCACACGAGCAACACAATGGCACAAGCTCTCGAATTGCCGATTCAACAAACAAGGCTGCGTGGCATGAATCTTATAATCGCGCTGGTGACGCTCGTCGGGATGTTCTCCAACACGGGCTGCCGATCGGCGCGGGACAATCAGATCGATATTCTCGAAAGCGAACTGCGTACGCAAGAAGATTACATCTACGAACTTGAAGATTACATCGTCGATTACTCCGAGAAGTTACGCCAATACCGCTGCGCCGACATGGCGATGGTCGTTGAGAGTAACAGTTCTAGCGAACCCGAGTTAGCGATGCCGCCACGTAGCAGAACCAACGCTTCGGCCCCCAGCAGTAAGGAACTGCTCAAAGCACTCGATAACCCTGCGGAAATCACGGCTCCCGAACTCTCGGAACCAGAAACCACTGAAGAAATACAAGAAGAGTCGCCCGAAAACTTGGAAGCCCCCGAGCTGGAACTCGAAATCGGCGAACCCATTGGCGTAACCGATGGGTATGAGAACGCCACGCCGCTCTCGGAAGCGGAGATCGAGGGAACACTGCTTGCCAACGGAGCATTTATTCCCGATCCAAGTGCCTATCAGACCGCCGCCGCCGAAGAGGAAGTCGAAGTGCCGTTCGTTGAAGAGCAAGGCGAAGAACAGATCGAAGAATTTGCTGAACCCTTCGAGGCTGAGCCCTTTGAGGACGAGATCACGCCCACGCGTCACCGCGATCCGGAACGCCTGGTGATCTCGCACGTGTTCCGCAATTCCAGCGAAGTTAAAGCTCCGGTGAGTCTACTATCGGTCGTGGAAGCTCGTGATGCAAGTAACGAGCCGGCGGATTTCAATGGTAAGGTGTCGCTGATGGTGATGCAGATCAACAACGAGAAACCGCGGCGCGTCAAACGTTGGGACTTCACGGCGGAAGAAACAAGCGCCGCGTGGCAATCTTCCAATTTGGGCGATGGCCTGCACTTGGAATTGCCGCTCGAAGGTGCCGAGTTACCGCAGGGACCGCTGGAGCTGTGGGTCCGCTTGGAAACCACCGATGGACGTAAGTTGCTCTCACAGATTTCGTTTGAGCAAGCGACGCTCGTAGGGATTGATCAAGCCGAGGAACATTTGGCCGAGGTGGACAATGAAGTCGACGGGGCCACCCATCTCACGATAGCCAATCCGCTGCGCAAAGCGAAACCCGTGATCAAAACTTCTCCCTTGAGCACCGCCGACAACGAGCCGAAAGCCGAACCCGCGTGGCGCGCAGCGACGCATCACAGTAGCGGTACCAATTCCGGCTTCGCCACGACGGCCACCGCCGAGAAATGGTCCTCCCGCCCCATCGGCAGCAAGGCGGCCGCCGAAACGGCCACTCAACCCGCCGCGAAGGGTTCGCAGCAATGGCGGGCGCGGAAGTAAGACTCTCGGGCTATTTCTTTTAGGGGTTTCCTTAGTGGCAAAGCGCGCACTGATTTAAGCCATCTGAGAATGTGATTATTCACTGCGTAATCTCAAAGGCCAGGCAATTGGAACTGGCTGAGCAATCCGCTATCATGTCGGAGTGTTGCTCACGCTCTCTTCTTTCTGTTCGCTGCCACCAAACAATCTTCGGTGTTCATAATGAAATTGAATCTCTTGTTCAGACTGTGTCTTTTGGTTTTGGTGAACTTATCTTTCTCTGCTCATGCAGATGATTTTAACCAACTCCTGGCGAAGGTGCCGGCTGCGGCGAATGCGATTGTTTTGATCGACGTGGAAAGAACCTTGGCCAGTGAGCTGGCTCAACAGGAAGGCTGGGGAAAGAAACTGGAATTGGCCTACGTGAATCGCCCGATATTTTTGCCCCCCGAGGCGTCCCAACTGGTGATGGCCGCCGCGTTGCAGCCCAGTGCGGATTTTGGACGATTGTGGGAGCTTGGTGTAATGCAAATGAGCGAGCCGCTTTCCATGCGCGCTATTGCCCGTAGCGAAGGAGGATACGTCGATTCCATCGGTGGCTTCGAGGCTGCCTGGACACCCAGCGACGCTTACTTCGTGGCCTTGGGCCCTAATGAACTAGGAGTCTTGTTTCCAGCCGAACGGCAATTCGTTTCCCGTTGGGTAGAATTTGCCAAGAAGAACCAGGAGATCCAACTCACCGACTATCTCAAGCAGGCGACTCAATTGACGAATGAGCAAATTCAAATCTTGATGGCCATTGATCTCACGGACGTCGTTCAGCCTCATGAGATGCAGCAAAAAATCGAAGACTCACCACTCTTTCAGAAAGCCAAGTTGAAACCCGAGGACGTTGTTCCCGTTTTGGAAAGTTTGCGGGGAGCCACGCTACGGGTCGCCATTGGCAAGACAGCCCAGGCACAACTCAGAATTGATTTTGGTAGCGACATCGCCCTCCTCCAGCCCATCGCCAAGGAACTTGTGCTGTCGGTACTCGACGATTTGGGGGCGAATGTCTCGGACATGGCATCGTGGAAGATTAATTTCAAGCCCCAAGCGATTCACATGGAAGGACCATTATCGCAAGATGCTTTACGACGAATCTTCAGCGTCGTCGAACTTCCCTCGACCAAGTTCAGCACGCTCAAAGATACTGGTGGGGAAACAGAATCTTCCGAAGCAGCGCCTGAGAGCATGATCCGCGAGTCTTCGCTCACTTATTATCGGTCGATTGACGTACTGCTCAAAGACCTCCGCCGCGATCTCAAAGGACAAAAAGCGAGTGCCGCCATTATGGAGCGTTATGCCCGCAAGATCGATCGCATGCCCATTCTGCACGTTGACGAAGAATTGCTTAATTATGGTTCCGGCGTCGCAAACGCCTTGCGCTCCATGGCGCTCACCAAGCGACAAGGTGGTGTTGCCTATGGCGTCGATACGGCGGGAATGGGTGGTGGAGGGTATGCGAATTACTCAGTCGGCTATGGCTACTTTGGCAACGAGATTGGTGACCCCTATGCCGGTGCGAGAACAAGCGCCGCTGACCGCGCGAGCATGAAGGCCAGCGCCATGGCTGATGCCAACTATGCCCGCGTCGAGGGTTTCAAGGGCATCGAAGAAGCCACGGCCGATATCCGTCGCAAGATGACGCAGAAGTATCAGGTTGAGTTCTGAGTCGCTCGGGGAGCAATTCCCAATTTCTCGCGAACTTTCTCGGCTGCCTAAATTTTTTTGGCATCGTGGAAATGCTCGTAGTCATAACCGTTTAGCTATCAAACTGGCGTTCAGACAGAGAATGGTTTGTCGTTATTTCGGAAGACATCATTCCATTGCCTCACCCGGATGCAGGCCGCGCGTTGTCTGCCTTCGCTAGTTTCACACCCGCGCTAACACGTTCGGGGGGGTTCTGGGTTTTTTCTCCTCTGCTCACTTGTACTGCTCTAGGCAAGCGATAGACTCGGAATTGCGGCTGTAGATTCCCGCATCTCTTTTGGCGTACCGCTTTGCCCACTCAGCAACCCTGATCAAATAGGAGGAACTTATCAAGTAAAGAATAGCGCGCTACTCGGAAAATTGAATGGAGAAGAGCCTAGGAAGAATCGTTAACGAACAACCAACATCTTTTTGGGAGGAGTTCTAATGAACCGATTCAAAAATCCGACGTCTCTGTTCTTGGCTACTCTAGCCATGCTCGCGTGGTCGTCGGCAAACACAGCCAGTGCTCAGATTCCTGCGCCGACGATTATTACGTTCCCCTGGGATTGGCACATTGAAGTCATTCCCGAAGGAGGCAACACACCCATTCCCATAGGCTTGTGGGGCACCGCCACCGTAGCCTTTGGTGAACCAAGCGATGGGACGGGGAATACTTTCCCCCTAGGCCCCGGCGGTGGACTTGGCGCGCCGATCCCAGGTCCTGTTCCACCAGGCAACTGGACCATCCCGATTGAACTTGTGCAAATGGATCTCGTTTCGATGGGCCCCGTGACCTTCCCGGGGGGAACTACTCCGGTCTTGATTCGGGAAAGCCCGACGCGTCCGAGCCAGGGCCGGATTGAAAACTTGCAGAACAATGGCGATGGCACGGTTCAGCTGGACAGCTTCTTCGACATCTTTGTGGAAATCGATTTACCAGCCCTCGGCATGGCGCTGCGTAATGAGCAACCCATGACTGCGGGCATGAGCTTTGGCCGTCCCGGTGGACCATTCATGAATGGCCCGCCATTACCCGAGGTCGATGTCCTTTGGGCCCCTACCTGGATCTGGCAGGTCTATCCGCCTGGAACCGCTCCCGCTTGGGTGGATCCCGCTTTGCATCCCTGGGATCGTTGGATTTCAATCCATGCCCACGTCACGGTTCCGGAGCCTCAATCCCTGGCGCTTGTGGCGCTCAGTGGAATGGCGTTAGTTTCCTTATGGCGTTCGCGAAAGGTGTGATTGAACAGCCAAATGGTCAATTGATATAAGCCTGAAACAAAAACAGCCTCGGTCCACATGCGGATCGAGGCTGCTTTATTATTGTGTCAGGCAATCGCGCTTACCACTTCCCGATGCGGGCGATTAGGTCGGCGGTGCGGCAGAATTCTTTGCTTTGCCATCAATCTAACCGTCGAGTATACTTGTAACATGAGCCTAGAAATCCGAGCCATTTATGAGAACGGTTTATTTCGACCACTGGAAAGTGTTACACTCGACGAGCACGCCACGGTATCGCTGATTGTGCGTTCATCTTCGGAAAAGCAAGAGGCTGTTTCATGCCATAATTCCGCCGACGATTTTGAAACTCAACTTGATTCCTTGCTCTTTGACGGCCCTTCCCTTCCCGCCGATTTCTCGCGAGCGGATATCTACTCCGACCACGACTGATGCAGTATTTGATAGACACGGGTGTTTTGTTGCGGTTGTTCGACCGAACTGATCCCAATCATGTTGACATTCACTTGGCTCTCCAATCGCTTCGTCAGCGAAGCCACACTCTGGCAGTTAGCACTCAGAACATTGCTGAATTTTGGAATGTCTCTACACGACCTAGGTCAGCCCGAGGTGGTTACGGTCAAACTGTTTTGACCACGGAGCGCCGAGTCCAGTTCTTTGAACGATTTGGGCTCGTTCACCAAGAAAATACCGCTGTCTATTCTGTCTGGCGAAAACTACTGGTCGACTATGCGATCCAGGGTTTGGCTGTGCATGATGCTCGCTTAGTGGCGATGATGAAGAGTTTGGGAATTGTTCATATTGTGACACTCAACAAAAAGGACTTTGCACGCTACCCCGATATCGTTGCTCTTTTGCCATCCGACATTATAACTGCATCATCAGAGCAAAGCTCATAAAAAAACCTCGGTCCAATGGGACCGAGGTTTCACGCTTTTTCATTGAAGGATTCGCTTACCACTTACCGATGCGGGCGATCAGGTCGGCGGTGCGGCAGCTATAGCCCCATTCATTGTCATACCAACTGACCACCTTGAGCATGTTGCCATCCATGACTTGGGTCCAGTCGGCGGCAAACAGCGAACTGCGATCATCGCCGATGATGTCTGTCGAGCAGATTGGGTCTTCGGTGTAGCCAAGAAAACCCTTGAGCGGGCCGGATTCCGAAGCAGCCTTCATCGCGGCGTTCACTTCTTCCTTCGTGACGTTCTTTTCCATGATGCAAGTCAGATCGACCACGCTGCCGGTCGGCACGGGCACTCGGAGCGAGATGCCCGTGAGCTTGCCTTCCAGGGCAGGGATCACCAAACCGACGGCCTTGGCGGCACCGGTCGTGGTGGGAATGATGTTCTGCGCGGCACTGCGGGCACGGTAGGGATCTTGGTGGGGTTGATCCTGGGTCGGCTGATCGTTGGTATAGGCGTGGACAGTGGTCATGAGCCCCTTCACAATGCCGAACTTTTCGTGCAGCACCTTGGCGACAGGAGCCAAGCAGTTGGTCGTGCAGCTTGCGTTGGAGATACACTTCAGGTCGGGAGTCAGCTTGTCGTCGTTCACGCCCAACACGCAAGTCAGGTCGGCACCGTCCTTGGCGGGGGCGCTGAGCACGACACGCTTCGCGCCGGCTTCCAGGTGGGTGTCGTAACCAGCCTTACCGTCTTTGGCACGACCGGTGAAAATGCCCGTGCTTTCGACGACGACATCGACCTTCATCTCGCCCCAGGGAAGCTCCGCGGGATTGCGAACTGCCAATGCTTTGATTTTCTTGCCATCGACGATCAGATGCTCGGCATCGTGGCCGACAGTCCCCGGAAAGCGGCGGTGCGTGCTATCATACTTGAGCAGCGTGGCGAGCATTTGGTTGTCGGTGAGATCGTTGATCGCAACGACCTCGAACTCGCTCGACCGGGCGTGAAGGTTGCGGAAGGTGAGACGGCCAATGCGTCCAAAGCCGTTAATTGCTACTCGAATTGCCACTGTTTTTTCTCCTTTGCGACTTGGAAGATCGACCGCTCGCCGTATCTGCTGGGAAACATACCCAAGAGGCTCAACGGACGTGCTATAAAATCGGCCAGGGTCGGGAAGACTTCCCCCACTAGCCGTGCTGGGCGGGAACCGAATCACTGATTATACTGCTGCCGCGATGGACCAACAACTGGCCGAAATCCGCGAAGATTTCCAAATCCCACATGTCGTTTCGTGTGAATTCGAAGAGGCCGGTTACGCAATCCCCAATGGGCTCACGTTAGGTGCTGTGCGAACGCATTAACGCGATACCACTAACTTTCGCGGACGGCAGCAAATCAATCCACCCAACAGGGACACCATCAACAAATAGCCCGACGGCTCGGGCACGGCCATTGAAGACACTTGCGAAGCCGTCGTGAATTGCCGCTGCCAATAAAGAAAATCACGCCCGTCAGTATCGTCATCGCCATTCGCATCTCCACCCGCGTTGTTGCCGTAGGCAAGCTGCCAACTTGCCAAGTCCACGGAATCAACAAGACCATTGCCGTCGAAGTCCGCCGTGGGCTCGTGGAACTGGCGTTGCCAAATTAAAAAATCACGGCCGTCGGTATCGCCATCATGGTCGGCGTCGCCCCCACGATGCGAGCCATAGGCGGCTTGCCACGTTGTCAGATCAAGCTCATCGAAGAATTGGTCCTGGTTGAAATCGGAGCTTGCGGGGGGCAAAGGCACGTACTGACGTTGCCATATCAGAAAATCACGGCCATCGGTATCACCATCCCCATCAGCGTCACCGCCATCGTTGATCCCGAACGAACCTTGCCAGGAAACCAAATCGTTGTCCGTGACGAATCCATCATCATTAAAGTCGGCACTTTCGACGAACGAAGTCAGCACGCGAAACTGCAGCATGTCGTCGCCCAGGGTTTGCAAATCGAACGACAAAGTCCGCTGGTCCGCGGATATGGTGAGGCTGCCGTGCTGAGCGAGATTCAAACCACGAGAACTGCCGTTACCAAAATTTCCGATCGTTCCCAAAATGCTGTCGGTCGCTCCCAGTGTCTGCTGGCCCCAGATCAGACCCAAGACTTCGCCAGTGAACGCAATGGAACCAGCAATGTGATTCGTGGTCGGCTGATCCGCGACGGGGTCGAAGTGCAACAAATAGCTGGAAAATTTTGTGCCCGGGCTGAGCAGCCCCGACGTCGGCACGCCACCACCGTTGAGGGTGACTCCGCTATGGATCAGCGCATCGACGGCCAAGCTACTGTCGAGAACGTCAGTACGCTCGTGCATGACCGCGAGTTGCGCGGACTCGAAAGTACGCAGCGTCACATCCGACGGTCGATGAGCCGGTATCTCAACATCTCCTGCCACGAGGATCATGCCAGAATTCACGGGATGCAAAGCGGAATTGTAGCTACTGAGGACTTCGCTAGGATTGTTGGCGAAATTGTTAAAGCGAACTTGAGCCATGCTGCCACGAAATCCACCAGAGAAGGGCAACTCTCCCGATCCACCGCTCGCTCCCAAGCCGCTGCCGCCGGTATTGCCCAGGCCTGCCATGTCGTAGTCATCCCACTGCAAGCTTTCATTCTCGCCCAGTAAGCCATCGATGCGGCCCGCGCGTGCGCCATTGACGTACAGTTCCGCGTAGCGATTCTGAGGATCATCGTTGAACACGGCGGCGAGATGGACATAATCCGCCAAGGGATTGGCGAAGCGGTCGATCTTAGTGGTGACGGTGAGGTCTTTCAGAACAGCCGCTCCGCCTTGATTCGTCCCGGTATCGCCGAGCACGCGAAACCTGAGATCGTTGCTCTTGCCATCCGCATCGGCATCACCGAGCGTGAGCGATAGGCCACTGGTCCCATCGCCTGATTCGAAGAGCGTTTGATTCTGCGACAGCGAATCGAGACGGACCCAAAACTCCATCGAGGCGGAACGGTCGAAATCTGGCGTACCCACATGAGGGCTATTTCTGCGTGGCCCGGGGTCACCCACGTGAAAAAACGTGCGCTGCATGACATCGCCACCGTCGAAATAAAAGGCTTGATCGGCAAGACCTGGTTGGAAGTGCTCTGACTCTCGCAACTGAGGCTCGCGGGCACCCGCGCCAAGCTTCCACGTTTCGCGGCCTTTGTATTTAAGGTCGATCGTGGAACGCCAACCCTCCGGCACATTGCCCGGCACGGAGACATCCCAGTTCATCGTCGCGGGAGTTTTCACGTCGTAGGCAAACGAAGCATCGACCGTTTCGAGGTAATTGGACAGCTTGGCACGCAACTCAGCCTTTTTTTCTGGCATGGAGGAGGCCAAGTTGAATGATTCCGAAATGTCGGTCGCGAGATTGTAGAGCGCCACCGTTTCAGGAGCACCGTTCTCGCCGTATTCGACAAACAGTTTGTAATCGCCATCACGGACGGCAGACGAGGGTTTGACTCGGAAGCTCGACGAAGGGCCAAAGTATTGAGGCCAATGCCAATAGATTTCTCCCCCCTCGTGATAATTGCGCGCGAGGTGGTCCATCCCGCTGGGAAGCATCCCGCTGTTATGTAATAGGGGCGAAAAGTCAGCCCCTTCGACGTTGCTGGGTAAACCCGCTGAATTTCCGGCCAAGCTGGCAATCGTGGAATAGAGATCCGTCGTGGTCACGGGCACACTGCTAAAGCCCCCAGCAGCAACACCAGGACCGCTCACAATAAACGGAACGCGAATGCCCCCTTCCCTGAGCGTCGATTTGCCGCGGTAGAGCGGGTAGCTGCTGCTGACGGGAATCGGCGCGCCATTGTCCGAGGTGTAGATCACGTAGGTATTTTCTCGAATTCCCAACTGATCGAGCTTGTCCAATACCATCCCAAACGATGTATCCAGGTCTTCGGTCATCGCGGCATAAGGTATGCTGCTATGAATCGCGCCCGGCGGTAGCGCAGCATACTTATCTCGAAGCACTTGCCGCGATTCGGTGGGATCGTGGACCGCGTAATGCGACAGTTGCAAGAAAAACGGCTTACTACTGGCGACATTCTCTTCCATGAAAATGTTTGCCGAATTGGCGAGATGGAATACATCTTTCGGATCGGATTCCATGGGAGCATAGGGAGCCTTCCGAACACTCGTGTCGTATCCCACATCTTCGGGAAAGAGTGCAGTTGTAGCGTCCAAGTGCCATTTGCCGAAGTGAGCCGTCACATAATCAGGGTTCGCCTGGTTGATGATTTGTGGCAAGGAAAAAATGTCGGGCTGTAGGGCTTCGGCGGCCGGCGCGGTCAGGGGCAAGCGCGATTGGTGGCCTTCCCAGCGTTCATGCCCAGGGTAAGAAATGGGCAGGTCCGTCATTTGCAACTGCGCTGGACTGCGTCCCGTTAAAATCGCGGCACGGGTTGGAGAGCACATCGATTGCGAAGCGTAGCCGTTATAGAACCTCATGCCTTGAGCGGCAAACTCTTCGAGTCGCGGCGTTTGGTAAAAATCGCTTCTTGAATTCGGTAGAGCGGGGTGCATCTGTACCGATGTGCCGTTCCAAGCTTGATCGTCGATGAGTACCAGTACAATATTGGGTGCGGTTGCGGCTTGCAGCGACAACAAGTCTGACAGCAACAGCAGCAGCGCAAGGCAGTAGCGACCCACTCGTGTGTACGCGCTCTTGCCACATTTCGGAAAACGCAGCGACCGTTCTCTCGTACCAAAACACACTTGAGCCGGGGCAGGAACGCCCTTGTGCGATTCAGAGTGCGAGCGGCGTAAGTTCATGTTCTGCCGTACCATGCTCGAAGCATCCTTGATTCTTGCATTGGTTCCAAGCAAATGGCTGGAATTGGTGGGCGACTAAAATTCCTCTTTACGCCACCAAGCGACGCGGACGATTGCAAATGAATGATCCCAACACGGCACAAGCCAACAGGCAGGTCGCTGGCTCAGGGACGGCTACCGTGGCAACGAGGCCTTCCTCTAAACCGAAACCGACGTTCTGCTGCCAAATGAGGAAATCTCGGCCATCGCTGTCACCATCACCATCACCATCGGCGTCGGAATCGCCATCGACACCGTAATCGTTCTTCCATTCCACAAGGTCATCGCTGTCTACATCCAGGTCGTTATCAAAGTCACCCCGAATGAGCACGGACTGAATTTTATAGATCGTGAGCTTATTCGCTTCTTCACCCATGATGTAGATTTCCCCGGCATCGTCTACGCCGAAACTGTAGAGAGTGATATCGAGCGCGGGCTTCGGGGTGGAAAACTGATCAAAGAGCACTTGCGTGCTAGCCGAAAAACGAAACTCGAAAATCTCGACATCGGCGGGATCACGGAGATTCCCCTGGTCGTTGTAAGGGTCAAGCCAAAACAGCCGACCCGGGCTCGAGCCAAATGGTCCTGTGCCAAAACTGAACTCACCAAATACATACTTGCCCACGAGTTCGGGAATGGAAGTACCGCGATAAACAAACCCACCAGTAATCGAGCGACCGTCTGTACGTCCATATTCAGCGATGGGGTTCATCATGACGGGAATCGGAGGATCGGGTTCGACGGGTCCGTCGAGAGATCCTTCGCGGTAAGGCCAACCGAGGTTGGCTCCCGCGGAAAAGACGCTCACTTCCTCACGCATCACCTGACCGACATCCCCTGCAAAGACGAGTCCTGATACAGGATCAACACTCATGCGGTAAGGGTTTCTCAGTCCGACCGCGTAGATTTCATCAATCGCGGAGGGTGTCGCAACAAAAGGGTTGGCGGCCGGAACACGATACTGTCCGTTCGTGCTGACCGGATCAAGGCTGGAGGGAGTTACAGCCGGTGCCAAGGGATCAATCCTCAGCACTTTGCCCAGGATATTATCCGTCGTTTGCGCGAGCACCTCGGTGCCTGGAGGAGTTCCCGTGGTGATGTAAAGATAGCCATCGGCTCCGAAATCGAGCGCCCCACCATTGTGTTCATTGTTGAAAGGGTGGGCTTCACGATAGAGCTCACGCCTTGTTGAAACGTCGATCACATTGGGGTTGGCGGCACTCGCCTGCCACTCCGTGAGCACGTTGTAGTGTGAGATACTTTCTCCAGGAATGCTGAAAATGATGGGGCCATTATTCAATGCCGTAGAGTGATATGTGTAAAGTTTGCGATAACCCGGATCGGTGGGATTGGAGTAGCCGGGATGAAAGGCCGTCCCGAGCATGCCCGTGCCACCATTGACCAGAACTTCGCTCGTGAAGTTCAGGAACGGTGTTGCAGACTGCTCGACTCCGTTAACGAACTTGTGAATTCTGCCTTGCAGACCCGTCACAAAAAAATCTCCCGAGTTGCCATTCGGGCCATTTAACGCTGTAGGAAACCTGAGGTTAGTACTTACAGCGTTATAGACGGGTCGGGTGAGCGTGGCTTCGAGATTGCCGAGTTGAATCGATTGAGCTTGCGCAGCGACCAACCCACAGCTAATCGCCAACAAGACAGCGGACAGGATGGATAATTGCCCAAGGGCAATCCGGGTTAAGCTGGCTCGGATCATGGTTGCGGTAAGCCTCGGTAATTCTAAGGAGTGCAAACTTCAATGATGGGCGGTCATCGCTGGAGAGAAGCGAACGCGAAGACGATGAAAGTGGACCTTTATCTTAAATGATTCCGTGCGTGATTGGCAAGGAAATTCCGCTGCTGGGACCATGATTCAGCCATTTTGTGAGCGATATAATCCGTTTCGCTGGAAGCTACTGTTCTGCTCGTGATTTAACCGTCGCTTGCATATCAGCACCGATGCGGCAAGTCCCACGATAATCATGCTTGTTGAAGGCTCAGGCACGAGGATGATCGACACCGCAAACACATGATTGGATCCGCTCGATGCGGCCCCTCGACGAGTGTGCGGGCCGTTCGTCACAATCCCACCGAAAATATGACCCAGGATCGTCTGGCCGCCAGCCAGTTGATCGAAATCGATCACGCCATTGTCGAAAACCGGAATGTCTCCCGCAATCAAGAATTCCGAATTCGCGCCGAACCGTAAGCGAATGTTGTCCGTGTCAAACAATTCGGGAAAGTACCCCATGTGGTGCTGGGTGTAATTCCCGGCAGCGTCGATTTGAATGGACGTGATGTCATTGACAAAGGGCAGGGCGTTATCGGTCACGACAAGGCCTGTCACCTCATTGAGAAACTGGACGCTGATGCCGCCAAAGAGAACTTCGTGCATGGCACCACTCGCCTCGGAGAACAAGCCGAGCTTCGACGAGTGATAGCCATTGAAACCTTGCTTGAAAGTTGCCGCGGCAGTGGGATCAGCCATCGTGGGTTGGCCGTTGGCATCGATTTCCACCGGCACGGTCCAAGCACCGGTTGTCGGCGTGAACACTCCCGAGAGCGCCACAAGTTTCTCCTCGACTCCGCCCACGCCGTCGGGAGCGAGGATCGGAACGATATTCAGGTCACGACGTTTATAGTCGGCAACGATGGGAGTCGAAGCAATATTGGCCACGCTTAAATTGGTCCCATCGTCAACAATGTCGAAGCTTCTTACTTGACGCGTGTAAGTGCCTTCGCTGAAAGGGGTATAAACGCCGTCAAAATCTTGGCCAAATACCAGGTAGGTTGTGCCATCAATTTCGTGCATGGCTCCCCCGGTGACGCGGAATATCGGATCGTGGATTTGCCGAATGTGCGCCGCGGCCGACCCCGTGCCGTTCATCACCCAATTGCCCAGCCCAGGCAAATCGATGGCGGAGAGAGCGTCAAACGTGCTAAAGTCTTCGCCGTTTTCGAGTACGCCGTAACCCCCGGTCAAATAGAGTGTGTCGTCCCTCTGGTAGAACTGATTGTTGGTGCTCGCCAGTGACAAGATTTGGCTTTCGGTCAAACCCGAGGTCGGATCATCCAAAGGCCGCGTCCAACTTTGCTTGGTTTCTAGATCGACCACCCACACGTCACGATTCTGTGACTGGATGGGAAAATTCTCCTCGGGAGCCAACACGGAATCAAAACCGTGCAGGCCATTCGTGCGTCCCGAGATGAACACCCATTTATTATCAAACGTGCCAGCGGCGTAGGAGTGCAGCGTCGGCAAATTGATGTTGGAATAATCAACTTCGGTCAATTGGATCCGGTAGGGAAGATTACTGGCCGGTTGCAATGGCGAAAGCGTCGCGGTTTGGTTGGCAGCGAAGGAATAGTGGGCCATGAGTATGAACAGAGCAGGACTCTGGGCTGCACTCCGCCATAAGCGTCGGGAAACGTCGTTCATGAATAACCTTTGTTTGTTCTAGTTAATTTGAATGCAATATGGCGTCTCTTGCGCAAACTTCGAGAACTCGGCTGGACATGCGAGATGCCACAGAATTTCGTCGAAGACCAAGGGAATCATCGATGAAAATGATTCAGTAGAAGGCATCAACAGCACGAAGACCAAGCGATAAAGCTGGTCCCGTTAGAATTGGTTGATGCTTGCTAGAGACGGCAGTAGTTCTACCTGTTGATGATAGTAAATAATGTCCGGCTCAAGTGATCGTACGAGCCAATCTGGATTAACCAGTATTTCGGACTATTTCGATCCTATTCTACAAATTCGTATCCGTCAAACGGTTTCGGAAGTCCCTTTTCTCGCCGTAAATTGGCCCTGTGTAAGACTCTCAGACTGGGCAGCAAAAGCGCCAAGAGGGCCAACACTGCGGTTCCCGGTTCAGGAACAACCACGACTCCGGCTGACAAATTACCAGTTTGAGACGCCAGCGGCGGGGCCGAGGCTGCGTGGGGGAAAGTCCAAGTGCTGCCATTTTCTGCGACCCAGATATCATAATCGGCCATGTTGATGACTCCGTCGCTATTCGCGTCCGTGGCTTCCCAATATGCATAAGACTGTTGCCACGCAGCAAGTTCTACCCCATTGATGAGCAGATCATTATTCGTATCACCCACCAATTCGGGAATCGAGCGTTGCCAGATGAGTAAATCCCTGCCGTCCGTATCTCCGTCCTGGTCCAAATCACCAGCCGCAGACGAGCCAAAGGCATTGCGCCAAATTTGGACGTCAGCAGTGTTCACTAAACCATCATCGTTGAGATCAACAAGAGCAACTTCGGCAGCTATCTCAGGAGAAAATTGTGGTCGGAAGTTGCGCTGCCAAGACAACAGATCTCTTCCATCAACATCTCCGTCGTTATCCAAATCATAGGGATCTTGAACATCAATCGAAGGAAGCAGCAACTGGAGATCAACCTGATTGACAATATCATTGTTGTCAAAATCAGCCCTTAGCGATGCGGGCATTTTAAGACCGGAATAGGAATGCTTATCCAGAACATCTCGAATCGTCTCCAAGATAGCCGTTTTTTGCACGAAAGTCAGTGAACTGGGTCCGCCATAGAAATCGTCGGGGATTTCCAACTCGTTAGGATACTGGCCCAAGATCGTGGCAAACGTCGTGACCCCCGCAACAAATCGGCCTGGTCCAAACGATAAATGCAAAGCATCGCGGTATAGCTGCCCTACCGAAAAGAAACCGGGAATCTGTCCGGCACGCATCTTAATGTCTAGCTGGTAAAGCACTTCACCCACGGGAACCATATACACATTTGCGTCGGTTTCACCTCGCACACGCTCTATCAGGTTTTTGTAATACTCACGGCTGCGTGTCATTTGTGTGTTTAGATTGTTGGGTGATGGGTTCGTCCACAGACTTTGATAGGAAGAACCAGTTTGCTGTGGCCATGTTTGATAAATATAGAAATTCGTGTTCTCATTGGCGGGATTCGAACGAGTTAAATCGATGAATGAGAGAATCGATTGGGTATCCAACCCCAACGTGGTTAAGGGCGCATTATCGGAATGCGGCTGCAGCGTGACGATATCCCATGCATTGCTGGGGAGAGCTTGCCCATACGTGCCGAACTCGTTGGGGTCAATCGAAGTCAGTTCGGGAGTCGCAAGTAGGTTCTGCAGTGATGCGCCACTGCGGATATGAAAGCCCACCTGGTGGTCAAGCCCGCGACTCGTGGCAAGAGCTTCAATTCCGAGGGGCTGACTATCATAGGTCAGGCTGTTGCCTACGTGATAGGATGTCGTCACCGCATAAACGTTCAGCCGGAGCGCGAGCACACCCACGCAAATAATCATGACGGCGAATGTTTTGTGGGCTATGCTCGGCATCGATTCAGTTGGCTGATTATCTGGGCTGTATGAAGAGTTGAGACCGCCCTCGTGGCGGTTTCTCGGCAAAAGTCTGCAGAGAACAAAACGCAAAGCAGCGTGCTCAAGCGAATTGCAACGACAAGCACTTAGCCCCAAGTGCGGCGCGAAGTGGGTGGACGAAACCACCCCCTAAACGATCTCTGCAAATACGGTTTGGCCCTAAACCGTCGCTCACATGCCTCAAAACTCTTCGCCTACCCGAGGCTTCTCAAGTACCCCAAGTAGATTGTGTTCCCTGAGATTCACCTCGGCGAATCCTGCCTGATTATAGCCGTATCGTCGAGAAATTCAACAATTCGGCCAAATGACAAAAGCTTCAAGGAAGAACCTCAGCGATTGCAAGGCAAGTGGAGCATTTGTTCGCTATTATCCGGGTAATCCGTAGCCCACGGGCCTCGTTTGGTCGTTGTGCTGCCAGATTCCCTAGATCGACTCGCACTCGACTGTTATTCTCGAAAAGATGGCCAGTGAACCCGTGGATGCACAACTCGACCGTCCGATCGTCGTTATCGGTTCTCCCCGCTCGGGGACGACTTTGCTCGGCAATCTGCTGGGAGCACATCCCCAACTGGCCCATGTGGAAGAACCCCGGCTCACGTGGAAGTATGGGAACGATGACAAATCCGACATGCTGCGTCCCGCGGACGCCCGGCCGGAAGTTTGCCAACATATTCGCCAGACATTTGGGCGGGCAGTCCGAAACGCGGGGCGCCAACGGCTGATCGAAAAGACACCTAGCAACTCGCTACGGATGGGATTTGTGGAGCAAGTGCTACCCGGCTGCCTGTTCGTGCATACGATTCGTGATGGGGTGGAATCGGTGTTATCGATCCGCCGCTTTTGGCAGGAACATGCTCGGGGCGTGCCCAAGGAAAAATTGTTGGAGCGTATCAAAGAGATCAACTTCAAACGGGCTCCTTACTATTTCAAGGAATTTGTTCGCCGCGCGATGCCCCAACCACTCGCCGGCTTGGTCGGCAAACCGGTGTGGGGACCACGAATTCCCGGCATCGACGGTTTGCTCGCACAACTCGATTTGTTGGAAGTTTGTTGTCTGCAATGGCGGATGTGCGTGGAGCAGGCGTGTGACTACGGTCGGCAATTGCCGCCGGAACGATACATGGAATGTCGGCTTGAAGAGATGTCGCCCACTTTACTGGAGACGGTGCTCACGTTCAGCCAACTAGAAACGACACCCGAAGTTGAGGCCGGTTACCATAAGCTTTTCGATCAAGGGTTGACCACCCGACGCCGGACGGACGCCGATCCCCAAGATCTCGCCACGATTCGTCGCTGGATTGGACCCACGATGCAATGGTTGGGGCAAGACCCGCCCTAATTCCGTACAACCCCCATGAATTGCGACCTTTGAAATGGCTACCAAGAAATCAACGATCCTCGTGATGTCTCAAGTCTATGTGCCCGATCCCACGTCGGTGGGCCAGCACATGCACGATGCCGCCAAGGAATTGGCCAGTCGCGGCTATCATGTTCGTGTGCTGACGTCCGCACGGGGTTACGAAGATCCCTCGAAGCACTATCCCAAGTACGAGGTGCTCGACGGCGTGAGCATCCGCCGCTTGCCGCTGTCGAGTTTTGGCAAATCGTCGATTTTGATTCGGCTCATCGGCGGGATTTCGTTTACGCTCCAGTGCATCGTGCATGGGCTATTTTTACGGAATCTGACGCATATCGTGGTCAGCACCTCGCCACCCATGTGTCCGCTAGCCGCCGTGGTACTGAACATGCTGCGGGGGACACCGATCACGTATTGGGTGATGGACTTGAACCCCGACCAGATGATCGAGCTCGGCAAGACTTCGCCCACTTCGCTGCAAGTGCGAATTTTTGATTGGCTCAACCGGCAAATTCTGCGGCGCTCACAAACCGTGGTGGCCCTCGACCGCTTCATGGCTGAGCGGCTCAATCGCAAGGTCGACATCATGGACAAGTTGGTGGTGTTTCCTCCTTGGCCGCTGGAAGATCACGTCGAGCCGGTCGAACATGCCGACAATCCGTTCCGCCAGGAACAAGGACTCACGGGCAAAACGGTCATCATGTATTCGGGCAATCTCTCGATTGCCTCGCCGGTGGATACGATCCTCGAAGTCGCCAAGCGCGTGACCGACTTGCCGGATTTGTTGTTCCTGTTCATCGGTGGTGGACTTGTGAAAAAGCAAATTGATGAGCTCATCGCACGAGAGAAACCCACCAACATTCGCACGCTCCCCTATCAGCCGATTGAGACGCTGCGTTATTCGCTCAGTGCCGCCGACGTGCATTTGGTCGCGGTGGGAGAGAAGATCGTCGGCATTTGCCACCCGTGCAAGATTTACGGCTCGATGGCGGTGGCGCGACCTGTGCTCTCTCTTGGCCCGGCTGAATGTCATGCGTCCGATATTCTCGCCGAGGGGGAAATCGGTTGGGCCATCGAACATGGCGACTTTGATAAAGCCGAGCGCGTGATCCGTGAGATCCATGCCACCGCGGAAGCCGATCGCATGGCCATGGGCCGCGAGGCGCGCCGCATGGTCGACCGCCAGTTCAGCAAGCAGCTCTTGTGCGGACGCTTTGCCGACGTGGTGGAACACGGTCCCCAGGTCGATGCGTCGTACCGCAAAGAGGGCATAAAATCGGCGGAATCCGCGGAATTATCGCATCAGGGAAGCTGATGCCCGAATCAGCCTTCCGATGCCGCAACCGTTTACTACTCAGCAAAATCAATTACACTGAATTGTTTACCAATAACCGCGTGGTCTCGACAGAGAACTCGCGACACATGCTGTTCCCCAAACTCAGGAACTCTAACTCAGGATCATAGTCGGATGAGCAAGAAACCCATTCTCGTTGCCGGTGGCGGTGGATTCATCGGTGGGCATTTGGTCGCACGGTTGCTAAACGATGGCTACAAGGTACGCAGCGTCGACGTAAAGCCGATGGACGAGTGGTATCAAGTGTTTGACGAGGCCGAGAATGTCATCGGCGACCTGAAACACATCGACGTTTGCCATAAGGCCTGTCATGGCGTGAGCGACATCTACAACCTTGCCGCCGACATGGGGGGCATGGGTTTTATTGAAAACAACAAAGCGCTCTGCATGTTGTCGGTGTTGATTAACACCCACTTGTTGCAAGCCGCGCTCGCAGCGAAGGCCGAGCGGTTTTTCTATGCCAGTAGCGCCTGCGTTTACAACGCCGATAAGCAAAAGTCGGAAGATGTCATTCCGCTTAGGGAAGCCGACGCCTATCCCGCGATGCCGGAAGACGGCTACGGCTGGGAAAAATTATTTTCCGAGCGGATGTGCCGCCACTTCCGCGAAGACTTCGGGCTCTACACCCGCGTGGCCCGCTTTCACAACGTCTATGGCCCCTACGGCACTTGGGAAGGTGGCCGGGAAAAGGCCCCCGCCGCGACGTGCCGCAAAGTGATTCACGCCAAGGAGAACGGCGAGACGGAAGTTGAAATCTGGGGTGACGGTAAGCAAACGCGCAGCTTCATGTACATCGATGATTGCATCAAAGGCATTCTAGCGATCACCGACAGCAATATTCTTGAGCCTATCAATCTCGGTTCCGATGAGCTCACGACCATCGAAGGCTTGTACGACATGGTGGAAGACATCGCGGGGATCAAGCTCAAGCACAATCACAACCTCAAAGCGCCGAAGGGCGTCAACGGCCGCAACAGCGACAACACCAAGATCACCGAGTACTTGGGTTGGGCACCGGGAGTGCGCCTGCGTGACGGGATGCAGAAAACCTACGACTGGATCTACGGCGAGTACATGAAGAAGTACGCCACGCAGCCGGCGTGAGTCGCACTCGAAAAACGTCGAACCCGCGAAACCGCAAGCGATCATCGCTTGCGTCTTCGCGTATTTAGTGGGCGCCGCTAAGCCGCAAGCGGCTAACTCTTTTTTGTTTCCTCGGCGGCGTGGCTGTGCGGCTTCTGCGCCGCCTTCTTGGCCTCGGCATCCGCCTCGATCACACCGGCGGGGCCGATCAGCTTAATTGGCAGTATCCCCGACGCCTCGGTGGCGGCCCACAGGGCCTTGGGATCGAGCTGCTTGTTTTGTTGCGGTGTGACGATGGCCACGTCGATTTTGATATCCGACCGCACTTTCACGACCCCCTTCACGCCATACAACTTACGAGCAACTTTCTTCGCACAATTGCCACAGTGCATATCGCCGACAAAAATCGCCGTTTCCCCCTCGCGCAGCTTGAGGGTCTTCTTCACGGCGGGAATATCCGTTGATTCCGCAAGTGGCTGCTCAGCCGCAAATGCAGGAAGTGCGCACATACACATTAAAAGCGTAAAACATACTTTGAAACGGAAGATTGATTGCATTGTCGAAATCCCTTTCATCAAAATCGGAACAAATTAACCACAAAGGCACTAAGGACACAAAGAAAGTTTTCTTGTTGTTCTTCGTGACCTTGGTGCTCTTTGTGGTAAAAAAATAATTGAATTTATTTGCGAACGTAAACACCCGAGGCTTTCATGACCAACATCCCACCCTCGACAACTTGAGCAGTGCCCTTCACCACGACGGTATCGTTTTCTTTCACGTCAAACAACTCACGCACATCGACGGCCAGCGGCTTACCGTTGTCGTCGACCAGGCGGACCATCGCGAATAACTCGGAATTCTCCTCGGCGTGGGCGGCACAGAAAGCACACTCTTCCCCAGGGGCGTGGACGTGGCCTTCCTCGGCATGTTCGGCAACGGCTTGCGGGTCGGCTAAAAAGAAAATTGCGAACCTCGAAGCAAAGGGAAACTCTGGTTGGGTTTCTTCCCAAGGATTCGCCAGCCCGCCGACTTGGCCCACCATGGCGACTTCTTTCGCCTCGGTGGGATACTCGTGGTCGTGAGCAGCATGATCGTGGTCGGCATGGTCCTCGTGGGCGTGCTCTGATTCGTCGTGGTCATGCTCGTCACCCTCCTCGTGAGCATGTTCCTCGGCAGCATGGTCTTCTGCTGAATGGTCGTGCTCTTCCTCGGTGTGACCAAGAAGCACCTCACGGACTTCGTAGACAGTTTGCACGTCGTCAGGCTCCGCGGCGAGGGTAAATGTTTCCTTGTGCTTGGCAAGCAAGGCGGGGTCGAGGGTCGACTTGGTGCAGCCCACTTGCCCGACGTGGACCGCCGAGAGAGCCAACAGGGAGAATAACGCGATGGAACGGAACATGATGGCCTCTACAGAGGGTGAATGGCAGACTGGGGGACATGCGGGAAGTTGGGGCAGCCAGTGAGAACTGACTGTTGCCTCCTAGAGTCAAAAAGACTCGTTTTCGGGGATTTCGTCAACACCGGCCCGCGCGGACCGCAGGCCCTGATCTGGGCAATACGAAAATTTGGCCCTGTGGGTTCAGATTTTTTCCTCCCAGGCGAGCAAGATCGCCCGACGGGGGGCGAAATTCTCCTTGGTGGCCCGGCGTTGTGCCCTGCCACACACGGGAATCCGGATTCAACTTGGCCCAGCGCGGGCCATGGGAAAACAGTTTTGGAGGGCCTTGGCCATGATTAAAAAGCTTGTGTTTGGGGTGATGATTGTGGGTCTCTTGGGCGGCATCGTACTGGGTAAGGGGGCGTGGAGCTACCTGACCACTGGCTACGAACGGGCTAGCCAAACCGTCGAAGATACCGTGCCGTTGGATTTTCAGATCGATCGCGCCCGCAAGATGGTGCGCGACCTCGAACCCGAAATCCGTCGTTCGATGCATGTGATCGCCAAGGAAGAAGTGGAAGTCGAATCGCTCGACAAACGGATCGAATCGGCTGAGACCAAAGCGGGGAAGGAAAAGTCGGAAATCATGCGTTTGCAGTCCGATCTGCAAACCGGCAAGAGCGTGTTTCGCTATGCGGGACATCAGTACTCGTCCGACGAAGTGAAGCAAGACTTGTCGCGGCGTTTCGTGCGTTTCAAAACTTCGGACGCCACACTCGGCAGCTTGGCCGATATGCGTAACGCTCGGCAACGCAATCTCGAGGCGGCCCGCGAAAAGCTCGCCTCGATGATGAGTGCCCAGCGTCAACTGGAAGTCGACGTTGAGAACTTGGAAGCGAAACTCAAACTCGTGGAAGTTGCCCAAGCTTCGAGCGATCTCAAACTCGATGACAGCCATCTGGCTCGCGCCAAGGAATTGATCGTCGACATCCGCACGAAACTCGACGTGGCCGCGAAACTGGCCAACGCCGACACCAACTTCAAGGACGAGATTCCTCTCGACGAACCCGCAGCCGAGGACATCTCGGAGCAAGTCGCCGAATATTTCCATCTCGACCAAGCGAACGAGACGGATGTCGCGGTTGTGAAGTTTCAAGAGAAGTAAGTGATGTTATCTCCAGAGTGAGGCGCGAGCCCGCTTAAGCGGGCCGCGCCAAAACTCACCCACGGACAACTGACCACGGACGAATTCTGATGTTCCCAGCCTGGCGCATGAAAATCCGAGCGGCCCAAGTCGCCTTGAAAGAGGGCCGTTGCGACGAAGCCTCGGCCCTGTTGAGCCGCGAATCCGTGCGTGGTTTTCTCCCCGCCAAGCGACTCTCTCATGAGGTGGCCTCGCATCTGGTGGATCGCGCGGGCCGCAAGCTGGCCGTGGGCGACAGCGTTGCTGGCTGGCACGACATTCAACAGGCGCTGAAACTGGGCGGCAGTGAAGAGCTGGTGAATCGCTTCCGTGAAGAACAAGCACGCCTGGGACTCGAACAAACTCGCCGACTTTTGGAACGTGGAGAAACCGCCTTGGCCGAGCGACAGATCGCAAAACTCGAACAACGCCGACTCGGCGGGGATGAGCGGCGACGCTGGAAGCTTGTCGTTCATCTCATTTCACAAGCCAAGGAGCGGGCCCACGTCGGCGACTTCACGGCGGCGAGCGAAATGCTCGAGCGCGCCACGCGACTGCTTCCAACCGAGAACGATCCGCTGGCCGTGGAAATCGCCGCGCGACAAAAGCAACTTCTGCAAACTGCTGAAAAGCTGCGCCCACTCTCGACGGCCCTCCATGCGGCGGTCTGCACGGAGGATTGGACCACGGTACTCACCCACGCCGATGCGCTGTTAGAATTAGCTTTAGCCTATCCGCCGGCGCTCGAGGCACGGCGTCGCGCGTGGCAAGCCGTCGGCATGAAGTCGCCGATCAAGCCGCTGGCCCAATTCACCCCTGATCGCCGCCAACAGCGACCGGTGTTCGCCACCACGATTGCGTGGCAAAAAAATGGTACAAGCGACACGATGACCACCGAACAAAACCGCGGCAAACGCTTGATCGCTTGGATCGACGAAGTTGGAGGCTTTCTCGTCTGCCTGGGCAACGAAGTCGTGATCGGCCAACCCACGCCTGGAAGCGAAATCGACATCCCTGTGCGGGCCGATCTCTCGCGCCGCCACGCCACGATTCGCCGTGAAGGCGAAAGTTACATACTCACGCCGATTCATAACGCGAAGGTCGATGGTCAGACGGTTGTGGGACCAACACTGCTGCGGGACAATTCCCTCGTGGAGCTTGGCGATTCGCTCAAACTGCGGTTCACGAAGCCGCACACCTTGAGCGCCACCGCGGTCCTCAAAATCGAGTCCAAGCACAAGACCGAACCCGCCGTCGATGCCGTGGTCCTGATGAGCGAAAGCTGCGTCCTGGGGCCACGAGTGCATAGCCATATTTGTTGTTCCGGTTGGACGAGCGACTTGGTGTTGTTTCGTCGCGGAGAAGAAGTGCAGTTTCGCTCCCAGGAAATCCTGGAAATTGACGACCACCTGGGCTGCACGAGCGGCATAATCACGGCGAATTGCCGCCTGACCGGGGAAGAGTTGGCCCTGAGTTTCGAAGAGGTCTGAGCAAGCGGACCTCGGCGAGTTAAAATCAAACATAGGTAGACCGGCACGTGTTCGCCCTAGCAACAAAACCACCCATGAACGCCAAACCTCTCGAATCTGAGCCTGAAGAGCGGCCCAAGGGAGCTGATCCCAAGGGAGGTGGGCGCTTTACTTACCCCAGCGGTTCGCAGCCGCTCGCCGGTTACACGATCAAACGGGGCGTCGGTCGCGGTGGCTTTGGCGAGGTTTATTACGCCGTGAGCGATGCCGGCAAGGAAGTTGCGCTCAAGTTAATCCGCCGCAATCTGGACGTGGAAGTTCGCGGCGTGACGCACTGCTTGAATCTCAAGCATCCGAACTTGGTCGCCCTGTATGACATCAAAACCGATGACAACGACGACCGCTGGGTGGTGATGGAATATGTCTCGGGCGAATCGCTCGAAGACGCCATCGACCGTCATCCCCAAGGCATGCCGGTCGACTTGGCACTGGAATGGTTCTCGGGGATCGCCGCCGGTGTGGCCTATTTGCACGACCATGGCATCGTCCACCGCGATCTCAAGCCGGCCAACATCTTTCTCGACGAAGGGACCGTGAAGATCGGCGACTATGGTTTGTCGAAGTTCATCTCCTGTAGTCGCCGCAGTGGACAGACCGAAAGCGTCGGCACTGTCCACTACATGGCCCCCGAGATCGCCAATGGCCGCTATGGCCGCGAGATCGACACCTATGCCCTCGGCATCATCCTCTATGAAATGCTCACCGGCCACGTGCCGTTTGAGGGGGAAAGCGTTGGCGAAGTGCTGATGAAGCATCTCACGGCCGAGCCTGACCTGAACGCCGTGAGCGAACCTTATCGCAGCATCGTGCAAGGGGCGATGACCAAAGACCCCGAAACACGCATTCGCAGCGTTGCCGAAATGCTCGCCTCGCTGGGTGTCGCCAATCCGCCGAGTGTCATGGGCAACGTCGGTCAGAACTACAATGGCCATACTGAAACAACCGGGCCGTATGTGGAATCGGCTGCCAACGGGCCCACTTGGCCTCCATACGCGCCCCATGAAGGAGCGGAATCTGTCGAAGAACCGATTGGGGCCTTCGTGCATCAATCTTGGCAAACAGTGCAAAAATTGTTTACCGAGATGCCACTCCCGCGCTTGGTTAAGGGCATCATCATTGGCGTGATTTGCTTTAATTTGGTGCGCACCTTTTCACTGTGGTTTCCTTACGTTATTCCGTTGGCGATTACGTATGGAGTCTACAGGGTGATCTGGACCATCATCGTGCAACCGGCCAGTTCCAAGCCGAGCAAGCTCCATCGGGGGCCGACTTACCCTCCCACACCCTCGACGGCAAACACACCCGTGATGCCGGTAGCTGCCCTCAGTCCAACGGAAAATTTGTCGAAAAAGGAAGCCAAACGCCGCCGTAAGCAAAGCATGCAGCGCCAACTCCGCGAGCACTTGGCCGCGAAGCCACTGCACGATCGGCTGGCCGAGTTGGTGGGGAGTATGTTCATCGCGGTGCTCGTGTCGAGCGTGGCCGCGCTAGTGATTTGCCTGATCGCAGCCGATCCGTTCAGCAAAGAATTGCTCGCGTGGCTCGCGGCAGTCGGTTCCTTGGGCTGTTGGGCGATCATGATCCCCGCCAAGCTGGTGGAAGGCAACGTTGAGGATCAAGCCCCCCTGCGATTCATGCAACTGTTGCTCGGTGCGGTCGTGGGAGTCTTGGCCTGGGCCAGTGCCGATTGGTTGATGCTCCCCCTGATGCAATGGAATAGCTGGGGCACCTGGCCCAACGAAAGCCTGATGAGCAACACGGTGGGACTCAACGCATTTGGCCCCAAGGAAAACGCGGGCGAAGTTGTGAAAACCTTGCCGCTGCAAATGTTCGCCGCCTACTTCGCGTTTCTGTTCGTGCTCGTGGCATGGTGGGAGCAAACCGAGGCGACCCGCGGCATCCGCGTGAACATCTGGACCATCGCTTGGTGCGGGCTCGTGGCGTGGCTGCTGCACTTCATCTGGTGGTTCCCCCAACCGCTGGGCCTGTTGATCGCGGCGATTATGGCGTTCACGTTGCAATTCGCCAGCCCCTGGCTCTCGCCCAGCCGCCGCCGAGCGATCACCGAGCGGGAGGTGGTGTGATGCAAGAGAATATGCCCATCTATTTCAGCGCCGATTGGTCGATGCTGCTTGTCATCGTCGGAGTAGTCGCCTTATTGACCCTGATCATCAAAGGCAATCATGGTCTGGGATTTGTGCGTGTCTTCATGGTGTTGGTTGCCGCGGGAATAATGTTGTACTTTGTCACAGGAGGTGGCCAAGAACCACCCAGTGATATTGCAGATGTTGTAATAACGGCCGACTCTCAAACACCGAAAAGCGATCCCACACATGAAGCCCTTTGGGACAAGCTCACCAAATCGCGCATCAACTTGGAGGGCGAAGCAGAGTCCGTGCCCCTAGCCGATCCGAAAGACGAAGCGGCCAAGCAGGCCGTCCGCGAGACGTTTGGACTCGATGCGGAGGGCAAGATGCCACCGAAATGGGTCGTCAATCCTCCCAAACGGGTCGGCGAAGTCTTGCGTGAAACCGTGGCCTCCGATCCCTTCGTGACCGAGGAAGAGTGCCTTCGCCAGTTGGAGCAAGAACAGCTTCCGCATGTTGTCGCAAGACGCATCGGCGATCTCGCGTCCGCGAAGATGGGACAATCCGTGACGAGCAACAATCCGCTCTCCGTCGGCATCGGAACCGACTACATCCTGCGCGAAATCGCGCGCGACGAATTCGTCGGGACGGTCGACACCTCAGTCGGCGAGATGAAAGTCGTTCATGTGCTGTTGGAATTTAATCCTCAGGTCGATCAACATTTAACCGCTGCCTGGCTGCGGCACGAACGACACCAACGCCTTGCCTCCTTTAGCAAAATCGTGGCGATGTCGCTCATCGGCTTGGCTGCCGTCTATGGAATGCTACGCTTCGACACTTGGAGCCAAGGTTATTACAGCAAGCAGTTGCTCGTAGGGGGCGTTCTTGCCATAATCGCGTTTGCGGTTGTGTTTCTACGTTAATTCCGTGCGATGCGTTGCATCGCGGCTACCATTAGAGCTGATGAACGATTCCTCCCAAGCCAATGTGTTGCTCGTCGAGGAAATCCGCCGGGGGAAACCGACCGCGTGGAGCGAACTCATCGCCCAATACGAAGGCCGCTTGCTCTCGTTCGTGGAAAGCCGGTTGCGGCGGCGGGATGCCAGCGAAGACGTGGTGCAAGAAACTTTTATTGGGTTTCTCACGAGCCTGCCCAACTACGACACCCGGCGGTCGCTCGAAAGTTGGCTCTTTACAATCGCTGCCCACAAGCTCACCGACCACTTGCGCCGTGAAGGCCGTCGGCCGGCACTGCCGTTTTCCTCGGGTGATGGTTCCGCCGGAAATTGGGAGCCTCCCGGCAGCGACCGCGAGGCGAGCAGCATCGCCCGCAGCGGTGAACGCCGGGGGATGGAAGACGCCGCCGTTACGGCAGGCATCGCCGAGCAAATCGAACGCTGGCAAGCCGCCGGGGATTGGCAGAAAATCCAGTGCATGGAATTGTTGTTCGTGCTCGGTTGGGGCAACAAACAAGTGTCCGAAGCCTTGAAACTCACGGAACAGCAGGTCGCCAATTTCAAGTTCGATTTTCTCGAACGCTTGCGAAAAATTGTTCGGGGCCAACGCTTGAGCGAGGATGTGTTTCCGGAGTTGCAAGGGTAGCATCAAAACAGACTCTATCCTAGCCGCGGGCGGCAGCCGGCGGCAGGTTAATTCAACCGCGAGCTGCCGCACGCGGCTATCACCGAGAACAAGATCAATGAGCACACCATTCACCGACGCCGAACTCGCGGCGTATCTCGACGAAGACCTGCCGCAGGAGCGCATGGCAAGCATCGAGCAAGCGCTCCGCGACGACCCAACCCTGGGTTCGCGGCTGACCGGCATCGTCGGGAGCCGCGATGCGGGGGTCCATACCGTTGGCGCGATGTGGCGGCGCAATCGCTTGAGTTGCCCCAGCCGCGAGCAGTTGGGTAGTTTTTTATTGGACGTGCTCGACACGAATCAGGCCGAGTATTTACGGTTTCACCTGAACACGGTCGGCTGCCGAGTCTGCAATGCGAGCCTGGACGATCTGCGCACGCATCACCGTGCTGAGGAACAGGTGGGCCTGGAAACACGTCGTAAAAAATATTTTGAATCGAGCGTAGGATACTTGCGTAGCGATGACTGATTAAATCACGTCGTCAAGTTCGACCGCGCCTTCGTCAATTTGCTTCTTGGCCACGGCTGTAAGATTCTTGAGCAGCAAGGTTTGCTTGTCGTTAAGCGTGGCTCGGTTAAGTGGGGCCAAAAGTTCCAGCGTTCGCGCGGGCCGTTGCAATTCGACCAAACAAATCTGCGCGAGCCGTAGTCGCACCGCTTCCGAGCCGTCGGGAAACTCCGCGAGGTAATTGGCCATCAACGGTGCCGAGTCAGCCCACTGTTTGTGCTGATCGAGCCCCGCAATCAGCTTGAATTGCTCCTGACGATTGAGCTCGAGCGGCAACTTCATGTCGCGAACTTTGCGAAGTACCAGCAGCGCCTGGGGAGCCTGACCAATCTGCAAATAGGCGAGAATCTTTTGCTTGGCCTCCTCGGCTTTAAGCTGCTGATGGGCGGCCACCTTTTCCGCCGGGGGCGGGGCAAGCTCTTCCTTGGTCGGCTGTCCTTGTTCTCCGCGCAAGACCGTGAACAAGTCCCAGCGATCACAATCGACCTGTTTTCGCTTCAAGAGCACCACTCCCAAAATTGCGCCCAACACGACACCCATGAGATGCAGCAGCGAACTCCCGGCGAAGTCTCCTAAAAAGATGACCAGGGCCAAATCAAGACCGACATAAATTGCCGCCAATGCACCAACCGCCAAGTCAAACGAAATCGGATAGTAGCCGATGAGGCCGATCATTTTCACGTCATTCATCGGTGCCCAGACGCACGCCATCGCCAGCAAGCCCAAGATCGCCGCCGAGGCACCAACGGAACCAGGCCCTGGCAGGGAGTGGAGCATGAGCGCCTGCTCAATCGCCGATTGTCCCCAGCCGATCACGAAGTAGCAGGCCAGAAACCGCCACCACCCGAGCTTCCCCTCGGTGACCATGCCGAAGACCCACAGAAAAAACATGTTGGCGAGCAAATGCCCAAAATCGGCATGTGTGAACAGCGACAGCAGCCACTCAGTCGGGTGCATTCCCTGTCCGTACATCAGCACCCAGCCGTCGAGCGGATTGACCGCTCCGGTGATCATCGCCACGAACACCACGACGTTCGCCAGGATCAAACCGACCGTGGCGAACGGCAAGTGGTAGAGGGGCGCATCGCAACTGACGGGGACAAGCATCGGACCGTAATCCCAATAATGAGAGCGGTCATGAGAAGTGAAAAGGGAACCCGCTCTCAAACGGCTATTGTAGCTACAGCCGCAGCAGTTCAAACGGGGATTGCCAGAATAATCGCGGCGGGAAAAGAGCGGCGAGCATCTCGATTACGCTCCGCTAGGCAAAACACTTTCGAACCATAACATCGCCGTTTCTCCACCCAGTCGTGTCAATTCAGTCATTGGACGGCCGTGCATCACATTGTTCCGGTAATCGTTCAGCATTGCAAAATGATTCTGCAAATCTTGCTTGCGGCGGAACGTTGGCTCAAAATAGGCCCAATTTGCACCATTCAATATGATATTTAAGTACTCCATCACATTCACATAATCAAGCTTGCGTCGAATTGACCCGATCTGGTCCCTTTGTAAGTCGGGGTGTTTAGCCAGATCCTGCTCGATTCGCTCCTCTACATTTTTTCGAATATCTGGCGGTATATTGGTTTTCCCAAAGGCGTTTCCAGCGTTCGACAAGAGAACTTCATGTATGCACGAGCGAATACGGTTCTCAAGTTGTTCGATAAATTGTTGCCGCTCTTCAAGTCTGGGTGTCGAAACATCTCCACATAGACGGTGAATCTCTGCAAGTATAAGTTCCCCACGCTGTTGGAGGAATTTCTTGTAATCGTTATCGAACAGCCCAGAATCTGCTGAAAGTGGAATTAGGTGGCTACGCGCCGCCTTCTCGAAATCAGGATTCTCGCGCTGCAATTCAGACACGTAGTTTGACGGCTGTTGGTCAAGAATTTTCTTATTGAGTTCTGCCGGGAGAAAACAGAAATTGGGCAGAGCGTGTACGGCGGCATCAGGAAATGATTTGCGAAGATAAGCCTGCGGGAATATATGATGCTTTTCCGGACTCGTAAACCCAGAGATATTGTTCAGAAGATCAAGCGTACCATTGTTCTTCAAATGCGATGGCCGCTGTAAAGCCAGCAAACAGAGGAAAGCATTTCGCAATGCGGAACTTGTTTGTGTCATCTTAATCTTTTGCAAATCGTCCACCGTCAGATTGACGGGGATCTCTAATTGCGCCGACTCATTTGCGATGAGTTGATCAAGCAACTCTCGATCCCTAGCTATGGTTGTGGCCCCACCAGAGCCATAATGCTGACCAAAAGCGGCTCGCCAAAACCACCTTTTGACCCACTTCATATGTTCCACTGGTAGCGCGCGATTCCTTGATTTCGCGAAGTAATAGGCAAGTAATGTCAAAATGGCATCGTAAGGCAGGTATCCCTCATTGGTTACGCCCATGTTGCTTCGCAACGTGTCAGCAGCGAGCATGATGCCACTCACAGCTTTGGGCCAGAGACTTTGAACTTGTTCTGTAGTGAGGGCAAACTCATGCCGCTCTGAACATTGTCCACTCTGACATAGTGCCAAGAGTTGTGTAACCACCGCCGGTTTGATGCCGCCAAACTTCTTTTCCTTCAGCGGCTTCAGGATGTCGGTCTGGAATTGCTCGCGAAGATCAAAGTCATCAGTGAAAGTCATGGCTGCGACCAGATCGAACCGGTCGAGCCGTTTTCCCCCTTGATTTATCCGCTGGAATATTTGGCAAACGTCATGCAAGTCCTTGTCGCGAACTTCGACAATGGAAATGGGATACGTTTTTAGGGTTGTCCAACAACGCTCAAGTGCTGGCGCATATGCCTCATCAATTCGCTTGGCTAGCTCGAAGGGGTTCTTATTCCAAATATCCGCTACTGCCACATATCGCTTATCGTCGGCTTTACGAATGCGAAATTTCTCGTCCTGCAGATCGAAGACAATCGTCCGAAAGTCTACATTTTCTCCGTGCGGCCTCGCAATCGTTAGTCCCTTTAGTGCCGCAAAGAGTGACGTAATTCGTTGCTGACCATCTAGAATGAACGACACTGAATCATTTGGTCCGACTGGCCGCACGCCGATGTCAAGCACATTACGGAACAAATGGTTAAATTGCCGATCGGCACTCCACAGAAAAAAGGAGCCGATGGGGAACTCTTGATAGATACTGTCAAATAAGTCGCGCACCTTAGTCTTGGGCCATACGTAGTTACGTTGGAATTGCGGCACTCGATACTGGCCTTCCTGCACGTAGACTATAAGATTTCCAAGTTGTCCTGGCCTAACTTCGATCTTGCGTTCTTGATGCTCACCTATAGACATAGATTGCTTACTCCAAAAAATCTTCGTCGATTTCTCAATCTTGCAAAAGCGCAGCTAGACAATCACTGAATAGCTGTAGGAAACCCCGCTCTCAAACGGCTATTGTAGCTACAGCCGCAGCAGTTCAAACGGGGATTGCCAGAATAATCGCGGCGGGAAAAGGGCGGCGAGGAGGGCGGCCTTTGGGGGGTCAGCCACCCGTAGCAAACCGCGTTCGAGGGCTTTTGGCCAGGCGAGATTGCTCGTGAGCAGATTCTGGAAGGTCAACAAATCGCAAGTCACGTCAACCGACGCGGAGGGCAGGGCGTGTTCCAACCGCACGCTCCGCCGCGTGAACAGGAACCGATAGCGGCTCTCTCCCACAGCAAAGCCAATTTCCAAGGGACGCGGAATCCCCGCTTCCCGCGCGCGGCGATAGAGCGTTGGATACAGCCGCTCGATCCATTTTTCGGGTGACAACAATTTGTGCATCCACTGGCCACCATGCGGAGCGCTCGTGAGCCAATTCCCGCCGGCGGTTACCAGAAACTCGTGCATCGGATCGGTCGGCGGCGTGTGCAATGACACAAAATGATGATCGCGATCGATGGCGTCGCGGCAAGCGCGCGCTACCAACAGTGGCCGCACCGCAGAGTGCCCTGGCAAGGTCATCATCTCGATGATGCACGAATCGCGTACCACGGCATAACCCACGACGTGCAGTTTTTTCGCTGCATTGGCTTCGTGCTCTTTGTGATGCACGGCGATGAGGATCTGATCGTGGGCTTTGCGACCCACCAGCCACCGCCAGGCATCGTCGCTGCGATGTAAAGTGCCCCACATGGCGGTGGCCACTTGTTCGTAGACCGGCTGGATCGCTTCAAGCTCAAAATGCCACCACGTGCGAATCTCAATGTGCGCGTGGCGAGATTTTCGCGCGGCCAGTTGGGCGATGATGTGCGCGAGCAGCGCGCGGGTGTTGGCTTGAGTATGCCCCTGAGCACGGCAACTGCTCCAACCGCGCGCGGCAAAAAATTCGGGTTGCTCGGGCCGGGCGATGGCCAAGATCGCCCCTTCGGCCAGTGCCGTCGACTCGGCGGTTTCGAGTAAAGGCTCCATCAGCCCCGCGGGATTCATCTCCGGGAGAATCACGGCGTCACGGACCGTGGCCGTGGGAATTCGTTCGTGATCGAACCAAGCCGATTGCCGAGAGAGCTGCAATTGACCAATCAGCTCACCGCGTCGCACGACCAACATGCGGTCCGTCGGTTCGTAGGAGGGATCATCCAGGCGGCTTTGAAAATCATCCGCGAGCGGTATTTGGTAATGTTGCGCCAGGAGCGCGAGTGCCCGCGAATGGTCACCGGCATTGCCGACAACGACCCGCGTGTGGGCATCGATCTCCCGTAGCGAGGGATTTGTCGAACGAAGCGTAATGGATGCGCGTGGGGCGCGACCGTTCGTGGCAACACGGCCGTTCAATGCGAGAGGACCGTTCTCTACAACGTGCGTTGCAGCAGTGACGAGCGGCGACACGCGACTTAAATGCTGGTCCATACCGGCCTTCCTTTCCGCTGCGCCAATCCTACGCGAGTAGGAATTGACAGACAAACGTCCGCAAACGCCAGTGGCCAACTCAGCGAACGCCGTGTGCGGTCGCCCCCGCGAACCCCACGAACTTCATGTCTGTTTGTAGATTAGGCGATTGAGCGCGAGAAATCTAGCAGGAACTTGTCGGAGAGAGGCAAGATTTAGAGACGGAAAAAGTTTTGCAAGTCCTGCCGAGGAAACAGACAGTAGGCATACTCGCGTGAGTTGCGCAACAGTTCCGCGCTGGCTGCCAGCTTAGCCGCCACAATTTGCCGTTCGAGCAGTTGCTGGCGATTGTTAAGAAAAGGTTGCAACTCCTCGTTGATAGCGACAATGGTTTGATGGCGTGCAGCGGCATTCGCGAGAGTTTTTTTGATATGAATCCAATCACGTTTTTTGGCGATTGCTGCTTCGACACGGGACACTTCCGCGGCGGGAATCTGCATCGCGTCGACGAAACACTCCGGATGGAAGCGGTGGCCACGCAACTCCTGCCTTAAATCCCCCACGGAATCTCGCGTTATGTTGGGTGACGGAATTGGCAATCGCAACGTCCCCGAGATCGTTGCATAAGCCGGCAGCGCCAAGCCGAAGAACGAACCGCAGATTGCGTCGGTTACCTGATCGTATTTAGCCCCCCCAATCCCATGAATAAACACGTCAGCCAGCAGCAGCCGCGCGAACAAGGTGGTGGCCAACGCGCGCGTGCGGAGCTTAATGCCTTGAGATTCCAGCTCAGCAAGCTTTTCCAAGGCCAACGCAGCGTCCAAGGGGATCAAACAAGAGAGCTTGTTACGATCCGTGAATTCCAGCTCGCTGCCAACGCGCCGCAAGAAAACGCCTCGGCGAACGGGCTCGGTCGAGCTCCACAACCAGAACGGCGTTTCGATCCAATCCTCGTGTGCCACCAGATCAGGCACCGGCTGGGCGTGATTTTTTAAGCCGTGCGCCAGGCGATAATCGGCGAGCGCTGCGTTGTACGCTGCGCGGAACTCGTCGGCTCGCCCCCACAACTGTAAGGCAAACAACCGAAACCCCTCGCTGCGACAAACGTGCGATTGTGGCAGTTCGAGGCTCCGCGAACCCCACTCAAGTTCCAACTGATGCCGCGCCTGCGAAATCGCGTATCCCAGCTTTTCCGTTTTCTGTCCCTCGGCCAGCACCGTGGGCCACCACTCTTTCACAAGTGGTTGATTGATTAGCGATTCGAGATTATGAACCACCCGCGAGCCAAACGATTTCCAGAGCTCTGGTTCCGCAATCAGGCGTTCCTCGAAAGGCAACTCGGTCATCGCTTGATCGAACGGGACTATTTCAGCTTGTAGCTCGCTTGCTGAACCCGTCGGCACACGCACCGCTGGTGAACGGCAGAGGTCGCTATCAATAATGAGATTGATCGCCGTGCCACCGCAGGTGGTCGCCAATCGCGCCGCCTCGAAATTCTTGAGCCACACGCCCGGATGAAACAACTCCGGTTGATGCCCCGTGAGAATGAGCGGCTGATCTGCACCGGGGGAATCGCCAAGGTCGGTGTATTGGCGAGTGTAGGCGAGGGCATCCGACAAGATTTCTTGCCGTGCAGACGCAGCAATCTCCGCCAACGAGCGGCCAAACCACTCAACATTGGCCAGCTCCGGTCGCTGCCGATTGCGAATCACCAGCGCCGGCAATTCCTCAATTGTGGGGACGCACAAGACTTCCCCGTCACCTTGAGGCGCGCGAAATCTCGGGTAATGGCCCGCCGGAATCATACACAAGGCTGACAGCAAAGCTCGGGCGCGGAAGTCCCCGTTGAAACGGGAGGCACGGGACCACACGCGGCCACCGCACGGTCGATGACTTCACGATAATATTTCAAACGGAGGTCGGCGGCATCCAGGGCCCCACCAAAGCTCCGCTTTTCATCGAGGTAAATCAGCGGCACGGAAACCTCAGCGATCCGCAGCGCATGCCAAGCCGCCTGCACCCACAACTCGAGCGGCATCGCGTAGCCAGTTTCGCTCAGCTTCAATTTGGCCAAGGCGGTTGTGCGGTACGCTTTGAAACCACAGAACGCATCAGTGAGATTCAATCCCAAGCGTTCATTAAGCTCGTTGGTGATCGTGCGATTGATCGACAACCGATCACTCGGCACTTGCTCGGTCGAGGCGGGCGCTTCCAAATAGCGGCTCCCCGAGGCAATATCAAAATGTCGGCAAGCCGCCGCGAGATCACAGATGCGCTGGGGTTCGTGCTGACCATCGCAATCAATGGTCACCACCAATTCGTAGTGATGCGCGAGGGCATAATCGAACGCCGTCTTCAGCGCCCCGCCGTAACCAAGATTCTTGTCGTGCAGCAGCACCTTAACGTCACTGCGCTGAGACAGCAACTCGCGCGTGCCGTCGGTCGAACCATCGTCCACAACCAGCACATCGGCTGCGTATTTCACGACTTCATCGAGCACTTCGGTGACGTGGCCAACTTCGTTGAATACGGGCAGGGCGGTGAGGAACCGACAGGGGCGATTGTCGCCTTGGCGACTGACTTGAGGAAGGCTCATGATGGGCGGGAAACTCCGTCGAGTTGTGGTTCGGTGCCGTTGGTATTGAACCAAATCGGAACCGACACTTGTTACGTCCGCTTGTCCTCGTTGGTTCGCCGAAGCAAGCCCTTCATTCTAAATGGCACCGTTGCCTGGTCAATCGACCGAAACCCTAGCCGCTGATTAACAAAATGCCAATAAGCAACTACTGGTGAAGGACTTACATCCTGCGAACCGGGTCATGCTCGCTGCGACTGGCCCAAACTTCCACGCCGGCGAGTAGGTCCGCCAAATAATCCGCCAGCGACAACAGCGCGAATCGTTCGCTGGCAAAATGTCCCGGTAATACCAAAGACACCTTGCGGGCAGCCGCCTCCAGGCAGGTGTGGTAGGTCGTCTCGCCAGTGATCAGGCAGTCGCAACCCCGCGCGATCGCCGTTTCCAAAAACGAACCGCCGCTGCCGCACACAATCGCCACCCGGCTCACCAACTGTTCATCACGTCCGACGACCTGCAGCCGCTGGATACCGAGAAAGTTTTTCACGCGTTCGACAACTTCCTTGAGGGTAATATCTTCCCCCAAAGTGCCAAAGCGTCCTACGCCCACGTCGGGGTCAACGCCTTCGTTAACAATCAGGGGAACAATCTCTTGCAAACCCAAACCTATCGCCAAATGCTGATTGATTCCCGCGCGTGCCGAATCAAAAGCCGTGTGGGGGCTGCAAACGGCAATGCGGGCCGTGATGAGCTCGAGCAACAAACGTCCCACGGTGCTGTCGGTCGTGATCGACTTAAGCGGATGGAACGGCAGGGGGTGATGCGTGACGATCAGATTCGCGCGGCCTGTAATCGCTTCGGCCACGGTCTCGGACGTGATCGTGAGGCAAGTCATCACGCGCTCCACAGGCCAAGTGCGATCCCCCACCAAAAGCCCGACGTTGTCCCACTCCTCCGCTAATTTTGCGGGAGCAAATTGTTCGAGACATTCCGCGACTGTGCCAACCGTAGCCATGAGAATCCTAGGGGTTTGGAAAAGGGAAACTATTCCCGCATGGTAGTTGTTCTGGGAATGAGCGACAAGCGGCCAACAGTCGGCTATTGCTCGACCGTAAAGCGGTAATTGAGGACGCGGCGTTGCCCCCCCTGCTCTTCCACCTTCAGATAAAGCTCTTCACCCAAAAGCTCCTCGCCATCGATATATTTATAGGTCTTCGTATCCCAACTATTGGTCAGTTGAAACACTTGCATCCGCTGCTGTCGACGCCCCGCGGAGGAAGCATTCAAGAGACACTTGAAGTCGACAGCCGTCGAACCGCGGTTGATCATCCGTTGCTCGACAACCAGCACGCCATCTTCTTGGAGACGGGTATTCACTTCCAATTCGATTTCTTTGTCGCCGACGTTCAAATCGCGGTAGATGCTAAACCGATAAGGCCTTTCCGCGACGACGTCAAAATCAATTCGAATCGGCGTACTGCCGCTGGTTGCGTCAAAAGGCAAAAAGATTTGGAACGGCCGTTTGGCCTTCTCACCAATGGCCAACTTGAAATCGATCTTGTCGGGCACGATTTGCCAGCCCTCGGGGCCAACGATTTTTACCGTGCCCCCAATACCCTGCTGGAAAGTGTTTTCGATCTCAATGCTATTGCCATGAGCCAACTCAAACACGCTGGGAATGTCGATCTTGGCAAGCTTCGCCCCCATCCCCATGCGCGCCACCGAGCCGTTCAATCCCACCACAAATTTGGGGAGCTCGGTCACTTCAATAATATGCCGATTATCTTTGACGGTGGGAGTGCTGGAACGCCCCCACACGTCGATCACGCTTAAACTATCAAGCTGGTAAACTGTCTCTTGACGTGGCTGCTGGTTCCACAAGACCATCACCACGGTTCCGTCAGGGGCTTGGAACAGACGGCTTTCGCTGCCCCCCGGCAAGGGAATGCTGCCGAGATATTCGGTGCCGCTCAACAGCGAGGCCGTGGTCCGCCAGGGGAGCAGCAGATCGCTCGGTGTTCCCACGTTGGTCATCAACCCCGCTTCATCGTCGAACGGCTTGGCGGCAAAAATCGCGCTCGCCCCGTTGATCTTCGCCGACAGCATTTGCTGCACGAGATCTTGAGTTCGCGTTTCCAGGCTGTAGTCATCTCGTTTTAAGGGCTGCACCAAAGTCCAGCGGACAACTCCCTCGCGCGTCGGCAAGCTCAAGTAATTGGCCAGTTCGTCACCCGTCAGCGGCGGGTCGGCCGACATTTGTTCAAAGTCCCAGGTGGCCCGAGATTGTGTCGGAGCGGCTTCAAGCCACGGCCAACCCAAACCAAAACTCACGTCCTGTCCAAAGCGGAAGAGCATTTCTCGTAACTTTTGAACTTCCTTTTCGCCGTTGGGAAAATGCGCGTAGCTGGTATCATCATCCGTCCCCAATTGCCACCACCGCACCCGCAAGGACAAGCGCGTGAGCACCTCGTCGAGCGAGGGCAGCCACACTGACGAATCGACGTTCGAGAGCAAGTCCGCAATGCTGGCATCGACGGGAACTTCCTTTCCAAAATCCAAGTCCCCGGGCGGATGATCCAACACGCCCACCACGTCAATATTCTTGGCGGCAAGCTGCTCGGTGAACATCACCAATTCCTCGCCCCGCTCAATTTCCGTAGCACCATACCACACGGGAAGCTTGACCCAGCTCACCCCAGTCCGTGGCAAGAGCATGTTAAGCTGCTCGAAATTCAGCGGTATCGCGTCGCCCGCAAGCGACCAGCCGAACTCACCGCGCTCGGCCGTCTTGATGTGGGGCACAACGGCAATGGAGATTTCTTGCTCGTCAAGTGGTGTTCCTTGCGCCGTGTGCATCGAAACCACCACCCGATAGAAACCGTAATCTTTAATCGGAGGTTGCCAATCGCTGCTGCCCGCGTAGCCTGCTGGCAGCGAGACGCTGCGATCGGCATTGATCATATCCGAGGCACTGCTGTTTGTTTCAGTAATCAATGTTCCTTGCATCTGCAAAGTATTGTCGTCAAGTTTCTTACTGCTAGCGTCAAAAAGTTGGAAACGGATATCGGGATCCTGTTCGCGGATACCTGAGAGATTGCAAGTCACCACGACCTTTTTGGCGTTGTCATACACGTTGAAGGAGCTATTCGTCGTGACGGTCATCCGCGGCATCCGGGCCAGCCAAATGTCGCTGATCGAGAACGTGCCTTTCAGATCGACGTGTTCCCCCTCTTCGACCACCAGGGTGATGACCGCCAATCGCACATCGGGATGAGTTATATCAATCGGGCCTATCTCAATTTGTTCCCAATCGCTCGTGTTCTGATACCAAGGACTCGTGGAAGATTCCACCACGTTGCGTTGCTCGTCGCAAAAGTCGATCCGCACCTGGGCTCGCGAGTTTTGCACTAGTTGACCGCGGAGTCGCACCTGGGCCACGTACTTGAACTTTTCGGAAATCGCCACCGCGGGGCTGTTCACGACCACGCCGCCGCCGTTGAGTTTCACGGTCAAACAACGGCCGGCAATCGCGGTCTCGTCGTCTTCCATGGCGACTTTCACATAATGGGGCCATTGAGGGCCCTGCTGCCGTTTCCACAGATCGGGCCAACTATCGAAATTAACGTCCCATTTCATGCCGAAATCGCAGTAGAATATCTGCACCGCGTCGACGTTCCGCTCTTCGGTCGTCGGCGCGGCTAAACCGCAGCATAACAAGAGGTAAGCGAAAACATTCAACATGGAAAGTCGATTCCACTGCCGCGGCACACGTGAGCTCAGGCGGGGAGGGGGCTCAAGGAAGGAATTCAGATCGTGACGGCTTTACGGATTGCAGCGCAGACACGCGCACTCGCGCAACCTTTCAAACAAGCATTGCACACAGCAAGTGCCATCGGGTGCGACGGCGTGCAATTTGATGCCCGAAACGAGGTCCGTCCGGCGGAGCTTTCGGAAACGGGGCTTCGTCAACTGCGCAAAATGCTGGATGATCTCAATTTGCGGGTCGGTTCGCTCTGCTTCCCCACGCGCCGGGGTTATGCCGACCCCACTGATCTCGACCGCCGCGTGGAGGCCACCATCACCGCCATGAAGCTCGCCTCGCAACTCAAGGCCCGGATCCTAGTGTGCGACATCGGACGCCTCCCCGGACTGGTCGCTTCAGCGACCAGTGACTCCGTGGCAAACCCCGAAACAGCCACCCTCACCGAAGTGCTGACAGCCCTAGGTGCCCACGGGATGCGACTCGGCGTGCAACTCGCCGCCCAAGCTCGGTTCGACAGTTTCGACCAAGTCACAGAGTTCATCGCCACTCTCCCCGAAGGCTCGCTCTCTTTGGACCTCCACCCGGCCAGTCTGCTCGCTCAGGGTCACTCGCCTCTGGAGTTTGTCTCGGCACTCGGCAACCACATCGCTCACGTCCACGCCGTCGACGCGGTCCGCGATTTTTCCAGTGGCCGCAACCTGGAAGTGGAACTCGGCCGCGGCTCGACGGACTTTCCCGCGCTGTTGGGCCAACTCGAAGAATTCGACTACCGCAGCTGGGTCACGATCGAACGCAATGGTTCCGAACAAGTCGTCGAGGACTGTGCCAACGCGGTGAAGTTCTTAAGAGCGATATAAAAATACCCAACCGGACCGCAAGACCGTTCGGGAGAAAGCCGCTAACAAGCTTAGTCGACAAAAAGAGCATCATGGCGTATTGTAATAATATATCGTTTTAGGGTTGCAGCGATGAAAAAGTCTGTGCTATGGGATCTCGAAGATGATCCGCAAGGCAATGTTCGTCATATACCAATTGATGAACACCTGACTAAAGAAGATGTGGAAAACGCTGTCGTGCATGCGATCTGGATTGGCAGCAGCCGTACGAGCGGTTTGCCAATATTGATGGGACCGGCCATGGATGGACGAATCCTTATCGTGGTCTTCGAGGAGGTCGACGAAGATGTGATTCGACCTGTCACCGCTTGGTTCAGCGAGGATTGAAAGATGGTTGATATCCAGCGTCTAGTTCGCGATCGGAATCTGACTCCCGAAGAGGCGGAACGCTATCGTGCCACGCGAGAACAGGCCGAGTCCGAGAAAGACCAGTTGATGGCCTATTTGAATACCTCACCCCCAGGTTTTCGCAGTTGGGAGGAATTGGCGGAGTTTCGCGCGTTGGTGAAATCTCTGCGATCAGCGCGGGAGACGAAGGGGCTATCGCGAGAGGACGTGGCGCGAATTGCCGGTCTCGAACCTCGATGGATCGCTGACTTGGAAGAAAAACGTGAGTTGAACGCCCCGGTTTGGGCGCTTTCCAACTATGCAACTGCGGTTGGTCAACAGTTAGTTATGGCGTTAGCGGATGCGAGAACTTGAGCTAGATGGTTCTTCAGGAATTTTCGTGGTGAGTTTGCTTGCGACGTGAATCGTCAGGACAGGTCAGTATCTCACATTGAAGTGGGTTAGCCGGCACCGTTCCTGTACCGTAAAAAAAGGTTTTCTCGAGTAACCCGGCAGCGGAACGATGCTGGCTAACGCCAAGTTTGGATAATTGATCGGCCCTGCTCAGATCGTTCTTTGTCATGACTTTCGGTCGTGAGCACGGCACCCGGCTAGTCTCCCCAAGGATCAATCAGTTTAATCCCCGCCTCGCCGAAGTGCCTCGTATTGCGAGTGGCCAAAGTACCATTGCGCGCTTTTACAATCCCCGCAATTTCGACATCACGAATCTCCACGGGGGAACCTGCCGCACGCAGCTTGGCTGAGATCATGGCCGCTTCTCTGGCGGCGACTGCGTCAAAATCTAGGATTCGTCCCTCAAAGTCTACCTCCATGGCCTGTTCAAATGCCACTTGCAGGGCTTCACGTCGCTTGCCCTTGGTCATGGAGTGTAGTCCATAGAGAATCTCAAAAAGATTGACACTCGTTGTCCAGATTGATTCGCTAGGCTGTTTGTTAAGCCAAGTGACGACCCGCCGCTCGGGTGTAGACTGCATGAGAGCGGAAATCACGTTCGTATCGAGCACAATCATGGCTCGAACCGCGGTGGTTCGATGTGCTGACCACGCAGTTCCGGAATCTCTCGAGCCAACCCTAGACCAGCAAATCGTTTAGCGAGCCTCGAACCTAATCGGGGCTTAGGTGCTGCTTCGCGCATCACGGTATGGCGAAGAATTTCGCGCACCAATTCTTCCATACTCTGGCCCTGGTCACGCGCTAAATCGCGCAGCTTATTCCGGACATCATCTTCCAAATTGCGTACGATGAATTGAGCCATGACAACTCCCGTGTATGATATCATGATATCATATTGATCGGTTTGCGTCCAGCCATGAGCACGCAGATTTCTCTCGTGATTCTTGAATGGCGGGACGCAATCCATCCGCGCAGGCCAAACGACCTACCCAACCGGCAAGAAAACCACCGCGTAGGCGGAAGGAGAGAAGGCCACTCTCCCAATACAGGGAAAAACAGAGCGGCAAGCGAGAAGATTACTTCTTGCGGTGCCGAATCTTGGCACGCATCCGACGCTTTTTGCGGCCTTGCTTACGCCGCCCTTTACCTGACTTCTTCGTTCCCACAGAGACTCCCGCTTCGATGAATTGTTAGTGACCGGCACCCTACTGCCGGGTGAACCGCGTATTTTAACCTGGACCAGTAAACCGAAGCAAGCGTGGCCTAGAACCGGTAAACCCTTACCGGGCAATTCCCTCGGGCCAAAGTTCCTCGGCGTTACTGACGAATATCTTCAAGTGGGCGATACAAGACTCGAACTTGTGACCCCTAGCTTGTCGAGCTAGTGCTCTAACCAACTGAGCTAATCGCCCTCAAAAATCACTGCTTAGCCGCTAATATCCCACAAACGTGCTTTTTCCTGGAAAGTTAAACAGCCGCCAACCGAATAGACATTCAGCTAGCAGCCTAGCGGCAGGGCAGACCCAGAAGTTTAGCATCCCAAACGGGCCCTTGGTAGGGTCTCCCACTCGGAAGGGGCCTTGCGGAACAGAGCCAATTTGGTTCTATTCACCCCTTGGTCGCTGCTTGAGGGAGGCTGAGCAGTCGACGGCACGGATGAAGCTCCCCGCGTGGGATTTAAGGTTTTTGAGAAAAATGCTTAAGGACAGGCAAGAAATTCTGGCAGTGGGCGAGTTGGCCCTCTTTCTGGCCACATGGTTTGCCACCGTGTGGGCCGCCGTCGATCATTTCCGCCAAAACGACCTGTCGGGTAACAATCTGGCGTCGTCCCAGCACATTGAGGGCGCGCTGGAAAAGTTTGACTGATCGTACCAACCGCATCAAGCTTCGATCTCTTCGTCGGGCTGCGGATCGTCGAAGTCGAACTCGGCTTCTTCCCCAAACGATTCTTCGGCAAGTACATCTTCGGGCAAAGAATCTTCCGGTTGTTCGCTCATATCGACCTGCGGAGCAGCGGCACCCAATTCATCCCGCTCATCGCTTTGCTGCCGTTTACGCAAGTAAAGCTTGATGGGCACTTCCTCGAAATGAAGCTGATCGCGCACGCATCCCAAAAGATAGCGCTGATAGTTGCGCTCAATCGCTTGGGGATCGCTGCAGAACAAGACGATGGTCGGTGGCTGAGCGCTCACCTGCGTGGCGTAGTAAATCTTCGGCCGACGATTCCCATGAATCGGCGGTGGCGTGCGCGAAACGGCCTCGCGCAAGAGGCGGTTGAGTTGCCCCGTGGAAATGCGCAGTCGCGATTGCTTGAACAGCATTTGCCCATGATTGAGCAGTGCTTTCACATTTTTCCCCGATTGGCCCGTAATAAAGGCAATCGGCGCGTAACGCATTGTGCGGAAAGAATCGTGCAAGTAACGGACCCACTTATCGGTGGTCATGGTCTTGGCCATGGTGTCCCACTTGTTCACCACCAAAATGCACGGCTTGTAGTTTTGGCTGATGTAGTCGCAAAGCTGCTTATCAACCTTGCTAATTCGCTGCGTGGCGTCGAGAAACAGAAATACTACATCCGCCCGGCGGATGCTCCGCTGTGCGCGGTGCGTGCCGTAGAAATCAATCGACGCTCCCCTACTCTGTGGTCGGCGGATGCCAGGGGTATCAATCGCGACAAACGATTTGCCGTCGAGTTCAAACCGTACGTCAACACTGTCGCGCGTCGTGCCAGGGATCTCGCTCACAATCATCCGCTTGGCTTCCGCGAGCGTGTTCACAAACGTGCTTTTGCCCACGTTGCGGCGACCGACAATGGCCACCTTCATTTCTGGTTCGGCTTCCGGCTGATCGCTGCCGTCTTCCACCGGCGCGGGTAACCGCTCGAGGATCAGATTCAACAGCACCGAGCGATTGCGGTTTTGCTGAGTACTCACCGGCGTCACTTGCCCACGCCCAAGCCGATAAAACTCGCCTGCTTGATCGTCGAACTTTTTGTCGTCGGCTTTGTTGGCCACGCAAATCACGGGAATCGACAGATGTCGCAAACGCCGTGCGACTTCTTCGTCAAGCGTCACCAAACCTTCGCGGGCGTCGACAACGAGCAGAATCACGTCGGCCGAGTCGATGGCCACTTGAATTTGCTCCTCGATATGCTCGCTGAGGCGATCCTCATCGATGATACCAATGCCACCGGTGTCGATGATTTCGAAGAACCGATCCTCGTATTCCATGAGGTAATTGACACGGTCGCGGGTCACGCCGGGACGATCTTCAACAATGGCGATGCGCAGGCCCGCGAGCCAATTTAACACGCTGCTTTTGCCCACATTGGGGCGGCCAACGATGACGACACGGGGAACTGCCATTTTGCCTACCTTAAGATGCCCTGCACTTTGCGAGTCTTTTATCATAGTCGAGCGCGGCCCGCGGAGCCACGCGCGAAATCTCTCGGCCCTTATCTTCCCCTCAGGAAAGCCATAAACTAGGGTTTGCTTCGTAGTGGTGGCTTCCAGCCGCCAAGCGAAATGTCCCACGATGACGCATGCCAAGGAATCGTCCCGATGCCCGAGCCACCGAATTCCCAGCTCGCTCGGCAAGCACTCCAACTGCTCGAAAGCCTCCAGGGAGCCGGAGTCCAGCAGCTTCCCAAGCCGGGTCCGTTGCGTCGCGCCGTTGAGAAACCTTCCGCTAAGCCGGAAATCGTGGCCCCAGAACCTGCTCCCGCAGCGTCTGTTGTTTCCCCTGCCATGGCCAAGCAACCTGCGTCGCAGGACGCCACTCTGTTTGAGCTTCCCGACGCCGTGCCGACTGAGGAAGTCTCAACCGCCGTCACGCTGGAAATCTTGCGCGACGAAGTCGCCGCCTGCACCAAATGCCATGAGCTGGCCACCACCCGCACGCAAACTGTGTTCGGCGTCGGCAATCCCCAAGCACGGTTGTGTTTTCTGGGCGAAGCCCCCGGGGCCGACGAAGATCGCCTCGGCGAGCCGTTTGTGGGCAAAGGGGGGCAGCTTCTCAACAAGATCATGGAAGCCTGCCGACTCAAGCGCGAGGATGTTTATATCCTCAACGTGATCAAATGCCGCCCGCCAGGGAATCGCAATCCCACGCCCCAAGAAGCGCAGAACTGCCGGCCCTATTTGCTCAGGCAGTTGGAGCTCATCCAGCCCGAGTTCATCTGCTGCCTAGGTGCCGTCGCCGCGCAGAATCTCTTGCAAACGACCGACGCCATCGGCAAGCTACGAGGCAAAGTCCACAAATATCAGGGGATCAACGTGGTCTGCACTTACCACCCCGCCTATCTGCTGCGAAACCCAGCCGCCAAAAAATTTACCTGGGACGACATGAAGCTGCTCATGCGCGAGATGGGCACTCCGGTGGATTGAGCGAGTCGTCAACCGACTCGGACAATCGCTTTGGGTTCAAGGTTTGCTAAGACCCTCATCAACTCTGGTAGCAGAGGCCGAATGTCATCCAGCTTGTTCGTTTTGGACTTAAGGATGACAACCGCGACGGGCAGCGTGGCAAGGTGCTGCTCTTACTCGACTCCGGAGTCCTTGGTGATCATCGCGTCGAATCCTTGTTCGCCTGCTTTCTGCAGGAGCTCGCCATTCTCGATGCTAGACCACCCCAGGTAGGCGACGGTGAAGACTTCGTATCCGGGCAGGAAATGACGCAGATCGTGCGGGATGTTCTCGTCGAGCAGAAGTTTCATCGTCCGGCTAAGGCTCGGCTTTCCTGATCGGTTCGGAGCTTCGCAGTCTCAAGCAGTGCCGTGACCTGCTCACGTTTGACGCTAGGAAACTGGGACAAAAAATAATCGACCGTATATCCCGCTTCCAAGTGATCGAATAGCGAGGAGACGGGGACGCGCGTACCGGTAAAGCACGGTGTGCCACCCTGGATGTTCATATTCACGCTCACCACGGTCGAGTCCATAACCCCATTTTACCACGGGTTCTTTGTTCCGTCATGATCGCTTCGGTGCGGACCATGGCACTCATGGCTCCCAGGGCCTGTCAAACTCTGCCAGCACGACCGATCTTGCTGGCAGAATCTGGGGGGAGATTACCGGTCGTAACGGTCGGAACCGAGCCTTTTTTCAATCTCGGCAATTCCAGCCTCCAAAAACATTTTCAGCATGGTCCTTGGTTGATAAAGTCAATCTTGTGGGCCACGAACGTGCGGACTTCCCGCGCCGTGGTCCAGAGCGATTTCGCCAAGGCCGGCTCCCCAAATCCGCTTTGATTGACCCCATTATTGTCTATGAATCCCTCTGATTTTTCATCTCTCGACGAAGTGGAACACCTGCTGCGCAACGCTCAGTTGCGTGATGCCTTGGAGCCGCTGTTCGACGAATCGATTGGCTGCGTCAACGCGGAAGTGATGTCCACTTCCAGCGAAAATGAGTTCTTGGAGTCGATGCTGGAATGGGAACGTGCCCCCATCAAGCCGATCTGTGAATGGTTTGATCCCAACCTGGTCTTACCGAGTCCCGACCTGCTCGACGACGAGACGTTGCATAACGTTTTGCACAACACGATCCAGCAGTTGTTTGACAAGCACATTGTCCTCGACTTTACCGAGCACCTCACCGACCGGCAGCTTTACTGTTTGATCTATCGCGACATTCTTCCGTCGCAAGAAAAGCAAATCGAACGCCGTAAAAACTACCTCCACTGGGACTGTGCCAACATGGGGGACGACCCCGAAATCTGGCTCCGCTATTACGCCACCGAGGAAGAGCGCCAAGCCTGGGCCGACGAAACCGACGGCTATCCGCCGCAAATCGACGACCCGCCCTATCCGCGCCGACTACCACGGGCACCGCTCTAACAGCCGCTCGCGGCTTAGCGTTTCTTCACAACAACTCTGGCCACAGACTGTCGCTCACCAGTAATCCTTCGCGGGTGAGCCGCACTCGCTCTCCATCGTCAGCGAGCATCCTAATCCGCACAAAACGCTGGATTGTTTCACCCGCGAGTTCATCGAGTTCAAAACCCGTGCGAACGGCAAATTCCGCGCGCGCTACCCCTTCAAGTCGCCGCAAGCCAAACACCAGCGATTCGCGGGCGCGCTGTTCGTCGCTCAAACACTCTTCCTCGGCCACCGGCGATTCCCCTTTTTCGATGCGGTCGAGGTAGGTGGTCGTGCTACGGTGATTGGTTTGCCGACGCCCCTCGACATAGCGGCTGGCCCCCGGCCCCACGGCAAAGTAGCCCCGGCCCGACCAGTAGGTTTCATTATGTCGGCTGTGGTACCCGGGCTTGGCGAAATTGGAAACTTCATAATGCTCGAACCCCGCGAGGGCGAGGGTATCAATCGCCATCAAATACATGTCTCGCTCGAGTTCTTCGTCAGCCTGCCGCAGTTCACCACGCTCCCGGCGATTCCAGAATTGTGTCCCCTGCTCGAAGGTGAGACCATAGGTCGAGATATGATCGGGGCCGAGATCGATCGCATGCCGCAAGTCGGCCTGCCACTGGTCAAGTGTTTCCCCCGGCACGCCAAAAATGAGATCGAGCGACACACTCATCGCCACTTGCCGGCTTAGCGACACCGCCCGCTCGATATCCGCTCCCGTATGGTCACGCTCCAACAGCTTGAGCTTCTCAGCGTGAAAAGATTGGCCCCCCAGACTCAGCCGATTCACCCCCTGCTCGGCAAGCACCGCCAAACGCTCGGCATCAAGATCGCCCGGATTGGCCTCGACGGTCCACTCGTAACCCACGGCAAGCGGATGCCAATGCAGTGCCAGCTCGCACAGTCGACGCAGCGGATCAGGCGCGAGATACGTCGGCGTCCCGCCACCAAAGTAAAGCGTGTCCACCTCGCGCGGCTCGCCGAGCCAACTCAACTCCATGGCGAGTGCCGCGAGCAACGGTTCAACGAGATCGTCTCGCCCGGCGACGACCGCAAAGTTGCAGTAGCCGCAACGATGTACGCAGAAGGGGATGTGAATGTACGCGGCACGAGGCGAAGAAATATTCATCCGCCACAACCAGCCGCTTGCGGCTTAGCGAAAAGTTTGGCTTGACCCAGAAAACTCAATTGGTCAAACAAATCTTTTCGCCACATTTTCCACATGTCCGTGCGCGTAACACTCAGAAATCTTCGCTATCCGCGAGCGAAAAGTTTGGCTTGACCCAGAAACCAAGTGGAGCGAAAGGGAGTCGAACCCTCGACCTCTGCATTGCGAACGCAGCGCTCTCCCAACTGAGCTACCGCCCCATGTGTGATTTCGATTCTAGGATTTGGCCAGCGGAGTGTCCAGCGACACCCATCTCGGCATGACACCGGCGGTTCTAAGGGAAAACTAGCATGGAAAATCATGGCGCGGTGACTGTTTCCAGTAATTGACGTATCCGCTGCACAATCTGGGCTGACACCTTGCCAAACTTCTTCACGACAATCGATTGGGCGAGGGTGTAAATCTTGTCGACGCGCACTGTTCCGGATCGATTCAACGCTCCTTCGACAAGATCCGCCGAACTGATTCGGAGGCTGTAGGGAACAGTGGCCGGATTGGAGGTCATGGCGACTACGATGATATCGAGAGAGGCATGGTTGTAGGTATTGTTGGAGATAACGATTACTGGTCGCCGCTTCAAAGATGACAAGTCGGTGAATGGAACTGGAATGAGAACAATGTCGCCCTGTTCAGGCATCGTTCCAATCCTCATCGTCCAGGGTATTATCCCAGAAATCAGTGCTGCTCACGGCTGCTGACAATAAGTCGTCAAAGCGGGCCGTTTCCTGCTCGACAACATATACCGTCACCTGCGAACCGGCAGGCAACGGCAGTTGCATCTCAATTCGCCCACTCGAAGAGACTTCGACATCGTAGCGAAGAGGTAGTTGGGAGGAAGACATGATTCGCTTTGCGGTTGGTGACTTGCGGGATCCTAACTGTTAATTATAGCCCGACTGTCGACATTTTTCAGTTGTCACTTTCGGCAACACAGAATAATTCAATCGAAATTGGCACCCTTTAGCGCGGATGGTTGTTGCCCTTGGCCAGAAGAGGACGAATTTCGTCGACAAAATCACCCGCGTCGGCGAATTGGCGGTAGACGCTGGCAAACCGCACGAAGGCCACTTCGTCGAGGTCGCGCAGATGTTCCATCACAAGCTCGCCCAAGCGTCGGCTTTCGATTTCCAGATCAAACGACGTGTAAACATCGTTCTCGATGGCGGAGACGGTCCGCTCGATGTCGCGGTCGCTGATGGGCCGCTTCCAGCAAGCGCGCTCCAGACCGTGCTTGATCTTGTCCCGCGTGAAGGGGACGCGCGTGCCGTCGCGCTTCACAACCTTGATGGTCGATTCTTCGATCCGCTCGAAAGTCGTATAGCGACGCTTGCATTTCAAGCATTGCCGACGACGGCGAATCGAGAAGCCATCCTGACAAGCACGAGAGTCGATGACGCGGTCGTTATCGGTGCGACAAAAAGGGCATTTCATGGTCCCCACTATACACGCTTCGGACCAACAGTAAACTACTGGCGCGGAATTGTTTCGCCAAAGTTTTTTCATTAGCGTTGCCCGAAAAAATACCCGCCGCCTTGTCGATCACGGAAACTTTGCTGGCAATTTGGGAAGCTTACCAGCGAATAAATTTGCGGCGGATCAGAGCTGACATACTTGACAAAAACGCAGAATAGGAACTTTCAATTTCATGCATTGCCCCCATTGCGGAGAGCAAATTCCACGGCCGTCGCGATTTTGCCAACATTGTGGCGGCAAGCTGGCACAAGATCAGGATCAACCCGACGACACCGCGCCGCGAAAAAAACTTCGCTCGGCTGCCAATCGAGGGGCTGCGGATACCGTACCCGAGGAAGAACTGTGGCACGGCAGCTATTCAAAACTCGCCATGATCGGGGCTTGGCTGGGGGCGGGAGTGATGTCACTCGTTTCGCTCGCACTCGGACTTTTTGGCGGCGTCACTGGTGAACTTTGGCTCGCCGTGATCGCAATTAACGCACTTGTATGGGCCGGCTTGATGATCCGCTACTTTTATCTCCGTTTCAGTCGGCACTATACCCTCACCAATCAACGCTTCACGCATCTGCGCGGACTTCTCTGGCGCCAAACCGACCGCATCGAAGTGATCGACATCGACGACGTCTCATTCACCCAAGGCCCCATCGAGCGCATGCTCGGCATCGGTACAGTACGCATCAGTTCCAGCGACCAATCCCACCCGGAACTGGCCCTACCGGGAATCGAAAACGCCCAGATTGTGGCGGGACTGATCGACGACGCTCGTCGCAAGGAACGCCGGAGAAGGGGTCTCTACATCGAGTCGGTGTAGGCTGTTAGCCTGAGCCTGTAATTTTCTAGAATATTCCACTTGATGACGCTTCCTAACCAGTTTGGGGGGGACTCCAGCTGTATTAGAAATACCACATCTCCCTGCTGTGGATTTATCCGCTTGAATGAAGTGGTCGACAAAATTGACCCCTCTATTTCTTGAACCGCAACTCGAAATTGATTGACATTCCCTTGTCCCCGCAGTACAATGCCGCAAAGTTGCAGTTCCACCCTGCGGTGAAAGGGGGGACGCTATTTTCACTAACAGAGGGGCCTTTATTGGGCCACTAGGGGGAGTCTAATCAAAATCGATGTGTTTGCACGCTCATCTTTATTCGTTGCGATCGCAATGACGTTTACATGGTACGGCTCGGCCTGGGCTGTTACTGATTGGAAGCTGACGGTTCCTAACAAAACTGGCCAGACTGCCAACGACTTCCACGCTGTTTTCGTTGGTACCGGTGGGTCCGTTAATAATGTCAACGTATCAACCGATCCTGCAGGAAATGGCGTGCCCGCACTCAATGGTCCCGTGGGTGGCTCCAATGGTTTCGACATCACCTGGCCCGCAGCTGGGGGAATCTTCAACAACGAAGTGATTCAGGTCGATTTCACGACCGACTTTCCAGGAATCTTGCCTAATTCGGCGTATTGGACCAAGAATGGTGCTAACATTGGCAATGTTGCTCCGCAAGACACTTGGCTCACGCCCCTAGAAACTCTGTCCATCGACGTAGCGTGTGTTGGTGAGGACTGCGGCTTGCACCCTGTCGGCGAGCTTGTGGTGGGCACCAATGGTGGTGGCATTAGCACCAACCAGGGCGACATCAAAGCGGAATTCACCCATAATCAAGTTGATTTTGATACGGCTGCCGAACTCTGTTGCGCTGGTCATTTCAATTGGCTCAATGTCGTCCGCTCCGGATCCCCAGCGGGCAGCACTCCCGATGACCCCGATCAAGCGGGCCAACAGAATCAAACCTTTCCCTGGGTCGATCCACTGCGGGGAGGCAATCTGGGATTTGGCTTCGATTTGCATGACGACAATCTTCCCTACTACTGGTCGGAGCAGGTTATCGCCAATGGGCCAGGACCCGACGATAATGTTGTTGAGGAAGTCTCGCTCAACACGGCAGGCGCGACGCTCTCGTACTTCGATCATCCTACAAACGCGGCTGGCACCACCTGGCAGTTTGAAACATACTTGGTCGCCGTGGCCGGTCCCGTGGGCGACTTGGTAAAGAAGCGATTTCAGGTCATCGCCGGTTTCTCTTGGATCTTTACTGACATCAACAATGCCAACAATAACGGCGAAATTATCTCGAATCTGTTGGAAATTCCCGTCAACATGGCAACGCTACCAGCTTTAATCACTAACCTTAACGGGGTGCTGGATCGCCATGAGGGATTTAAGGATTGGACCATCATGAAAAACATTTGTGTCCCCGAACCCTCATCGTTGGCCATTATGGTCGTGATGTTTGCGATGGTTGCGGCGGGTCGCAAAAGACGATTTTAGGAAATGGATTTCTCGATACAATAATCCCATAGAGCCGCAGCGATTCGCTGCGGCTCTATTTTCGCAGTCTCGTTGCAACTTACAATCGGAACTGGCCCTACCAGGGATTGAAAACGCCCACCTTGTGGCGGGACTGATCGACGACGCTCGTCGCAAGGAACGACGCAGAAGGGGACTCTACATCGAGTCGGTGTGAGAAACAGACTTATGAACGAAATCGAATAGCTAGCTCAGCTTATTCGCGAGCATAATGATGTCGCCATACGCATCACAAATGTGATAGGACGCCCAGCTCAGATCGGACACATAGGTGAGTTCATCGCCTCCAAAGTCTTTGATATCGAATGCGATAGCCCAGGACGTTCGTACTACACTTGCACTAGGAGAGAAGTGCGACACCCAGCGAGTATTCCAAAGCAAGGAACGCAAGCATGCATGCCCTTTCTCTACGGATGGCTGTCCGTGAAAAATGCCATGAAACTTCCTTTGCCGGATACTTCATGGATGTCGCAACCGATTGAGCGAAGAGAATATTTTGACTGGTTGAATCGTTGAAGCAATGGCGCACAGTTAACAGCTTTAGAGGTGAAAGGCTTGAAAGACTCAGACTGCCAAAATTCTTTGGCACGAACTGATGTCGTCGCCTACTCACTCGTCTCGGTCCAGTCGCGGCGTTGACGGCTGCTGGGGATATTCATCGCCTTGCGGTACTTGGTAACCGTCCGGCGCGCGACCGTGATCCCCGCCTTAGCGAGTTCTTCGACCAACGCATCGTCGCTTAAGGGTTTGGTTTTATCTTCCTGGTCGACAATTTCCTGCAGTTGGAGCCGCACCTTGTCCCAGGCGACTTCCTCGCCGTCGGCACTCGTGGTACCACCGACAAAAAACCGCTTGAGCGGAAAAATCCCACGCGGTGTTTGCATCCATTTGTCGTCCACCGCGCGGCTTACGGTCGTGACATGCACGCCCACCTTGTCGGCGATTTGCTGCATCTTCAAGGGTTCAATATACTCGGGTCCATCGTCCAGAAATTTAATCTGGTGATCGACAATCGCCTGCGAAACGCGGGTCAACGTACTGCGGCGCTGCTCAATCGCCTCGATGATCCACTGGGCCGAGTTGACCTTACGCTTGATGTACTCGCGAGTCTCGGCGTTGGTATCGGGATCCTGAAGCAGCTTGCGATAGGTCGGGCTGATGTAGAGCGAGGGAAGCTGCGCGTCTTCGAGGCGCACTTCATAGCCGCCACTTTCTTTGCGGTCGACATACACGTCAGGCGTGACCATCGGAGCGAAAGTCTCGCTGAACTCCGCCCCCGGCTTTGGCTTAAGCGTCCGCAGGTCTTCCCACGCTTCTTGGATGGTCTCAATCGAGAAGCCTGTTTTCTTAGCAATCAGCGGCAAGCGATTATTTTCGAGGTCTTCCAGGTGATGCTCGATGAGCACCTGCAACTCTTCGTAGAACAACAGCCCCGGCGTAAGCTGGAGCATAAGGCACTCTTTGAGATTCCGAGCTGCGATGCCCGGCGGGTCAAGCCGCTGGACAATCGCGAGGGCTTCCTCGGCGAGCTTCAACTGCTCGGCACGCCACGTTTGAGCATTGCCATTCGCATCGCCAGGTGGTGGTGGCAGCAATTCCTCTAGCGGCGATTTCAAATAACCGTTCGAGTCGAGATTGTAGATAATCCGCTCGCACATTTTCTTGAGCGGCTCGCTCAGATCAAACCAACTCAGTTGGTGATCGAGATAATCCAAGAGCGACTCGGGCCGCGACACCATGTTGGCCATCGCGTCGTGCTGACGGTCGGACTCGGCTTCCATCTGCCCCCGCGAGGGGCGGCTGCGCTCCTCGTACTCATCGGGCAGATTGTCGGTCATGTTCATTAACCGTTCGAAGTCGTCTTCGTTGTTGCTGTCATTGGCAACAACCATCTCGCGCTCCGAATCGGTCGGGGCGTCGGGATTGACGGCTTCTTCTTCAAACTCGGCCTGCTCGTCCTCGTACTCGACCTGATCGAGCACGGGATTGTCTTCCATCTCTTGCTCGATGCGCTCCTGCAGAGCCATGATCGGCAACTGCAGAATTTCCATGGACTGGATCATCCGCGGTGCAAGCACCTGCTTCTGAGCCATGTGCATGTGTTGGCCGAGTGAAAGACGCATCGTGAAATCTGTGGGTCAGTGTGTGAAAGTCGTTATCGCGGGGGCCGCTAAGCGTACCCAACTCCCGAGTCTGTAGCATACTGCTGCTGCTGCCTACAGGTCAAACTTGCGGGCCGGGGGTGCTGGCAATCCTTTCCTAAAACCAGGGAAGCAAATGCCTGCACTAATTCTACTGCAATATTCCAGCCCGTGCGGAAAGAATTCCGCCAGAGACGCCAAACCACATAGAAAGTTGCGCCCTGTAACATCGCAAAAGACTCAGCCAGCCAACGATCTCTCTTGACAAACGGCTCTCTTGATAGAAGCCATGGACGAGCACGAAACGACTCACTCCAATGGCGAACCACCCAATTGACCCAGCGCCTCGCTGAGTCCCGGCAAATTCAAACCGCCCGCAAGCGATTGCATCTGTTCAGCGTATAGCTCTTTTGACTTTTGCGCCGCCGCGTTGATCGCGGCGGGGAGTAGGTCTTCCACGAACTCGCGATCTTGCTTGGCAAACAACGACGGATCAATCCGCACGGCCAGAATCTCGCCCACGCCATTGGCTTCGACTTCCACGAGTCCAGCCCCAGCCGTGCCGGTGACGCGCTTGGTCTTGAGCTCCTCGGTGAGCTGCTGCATCTTGCCGCCCATCTCTTGGGCCTGTTTCATGAGGCTCCCGATGTTCGCCAAATTTCCTAAGCCTTTTAACATGATTCTGCTCCGTACCAAAATTATTCTGCGGGTGGAACATACCGAATTGTATGCGGTTCGCCGCCAAAAAGTTCCAGCGCTTTTTTCACAAACGGTTGCGCCGCCACATCGGCCTGCTGTTGCCGTCGCGAAGGGGCACTGGCAACAGCAACGGCGGGCGCATCCACACGCTGCCGCGCTTGAAACACCATGGGCACTCGTTGGCCGCAAACTTCCTGCAAGGCAGCTTCCAACCGTGTGCGATTCCCTGGCCGCTCGCAAGCATCCCGATAAAACGCATCGGAAAACATGATCTGCAATCGTCCCCCGCTATCCACGCTGACTTCGTCGACATGCGACGCATTCTCGGCAACAATCCCAGTGAGCAATTCAAGCGCCTGCTTCCAAACTTGCTCGACATTCTCCGCCGTGAGCGCGATCGCTGCGGCAGTTGCGTCTGGCTCGGGAGGGTGGCCATTCGTTTCCGTGGCAACTTCCCGTGACTCAACCGACAGGGCAGGGGAGATGGCACTCGCTGAATTCGGGGAATTCACCGTCCGAGTCATGGCCGGGCTAGCGGGGGAGTTTTTTTTTACTGCGGGCCCACTCGCATCCCACGTGCCGTCGCGGAGTTGTTCGATCAGACTCGCAAGCTCATCAAGATTCTCCAAGCTACAAATCCGCACCACGGCCATCTCGGCCAGGGTGCGAGTATGTGTGCTCACTCGCATTCTGGCGGCGGCTTGGTCGAGAACCTGCACAATCGCGAGCAGCATTTGCACTCCCAACTGTTGGGCAATCTCGCGCACTTCCCGCCATTGGCTTGGCAACGCATACAGCAACCGACTTTCGTCGCAGCCCACGGCCTGGGTCATCACATCGCGAAAGTAGCCCAAGAGTTGGTCGACGAGCTGGCTTACATCGGCCCCCTCGACAATCGCGGCATCGAGTTCCGCCAGCGCAGTGGCGGCATCACGATTCGCCAGCGGCAACACCAACTGACTCAAACGCGCCGCCGGAGCAATGCCGAGCATTTGCGTCACATTGGCCGCCGTGATCGAATTCCCGCCCCCCGAAAGCAGTTGCTCCAACAGCGATTGGCTGTCGCGCATCGAACCGCTGGCCCGCATCGCCAGAATTTGCAGTGCGTCGGTTTCAATCTCCACCCCCTCCGCCGCGGCGATCTGAGCGAGCCGCGCTTGAATAGCGCTCGATTCAATCCCCGCGAAATCAAAACGCTGACAGCGCGAGAGAATCGTGATCGGAATCTTGTTCGCCTCGGTCGTAGCGAAAATGAACTTCACATGCTCGGGAGGTTCTTCCAAGGTCTTGAGGAGCGCATTAAACGCATCCTTGGTGACCATGTGGACTTCGTCGATGATATAGATTTTGTAGCGGGCGCGGCTTGGCCGAATGGCGACGTTCTGGCGCAGTTGGCGAACATCATCGATACCCCGATTACTCGCGCCATCGATTTCCAGGACATCGACATCACTACCAGCAGCGACTCCCAGGCAAACGTCGCACTCGTTGCAGGGCGTGATTGTAGGACCACGCTCACAGTTAAGGGCTTTGGCGAGAATCCGCGCCGCCGAGGTTTTCCCCACCCCGCGAGCACCGGTGAACAGATAGGCGTGACCCACGCGGTCACTCTCAATCGCCCGCTTGAGCGCCTGGGCGACGTGCTGCTGGCCGATGAGCTCGTCAAACCCCTGCGGTCGATACCGCCGCGCAACTACGACATAGTCAACCCCGCCGCCAGGCTTGTCGTGAAAGCTGTGGTCACCTTGGACTTCCTGGCTCATGGTGTACCTGAAAGAATTGAAATCAGATCCCCGTAACGACCGTCGCTTGCGGTTTCGCGATCCTAACGGCCGTCGCGGCTGCTCGTGAGAGGCCCCCACACAAAGAGACGCAAGTTTATGGCTGCTGTGTCTCCACCCTGACCAGGTTCACAAGGCCCCCATTGCAGAGGCCCCTCACGAGCGGTCGCGACGACTCAAATCAAGACCCTCATTTGTACGCTTTTTGCCAGAGATCGTCAAAGCCCCGGCGAGAATTGCTATACTGCATGTTTGACTTTTGGGTCTAGTCGTAGGCCGGAACTCGCAATACTCGTTCCGGCCTGCAATCTGGTATTTACGAGCAACTAAATTACAACAGTATCTTCCGACTGGCGTTCCCTCTATCCCTTCGCTTCGCACTGGTGCGAAGTGGCGGGTGGGCGCATGCACTATCTCGATGAAGGACTGCGTACCGGTGCTGAGCAAACCCTCCTCTTCGTCCATGGTAATCCCACTTGGTCGTTCCACTGGCGGCGACTTATCGCCGCTAACAGCAACCACTTTCGCTGCGTTGCCTCCGATCATCTCGGCTGCGGCCTCAGCGACTTGCAACCACACCCCCTGCGGCTCGCCGAGCATATCGACAACCTCGTGAGTTTGGTCGAACAACTCAATCTCCGGCGAATCACGCTCGTGGCTCAGGATTGGGGCGGGGCGATTGGCCTGGGCACGTTGCTGCGCACCTCCGACCGCTTCGAGCGAATCGTGCTGTTCAACACAGGGGCTTTCCGGCCCTGGTTTATCCCCTGGCGGATTCGCGTCTGTCGCTGGCCGCTGTTTGGCAAACTGGCCCTGCAAGGAGGCAACGCCTTCTCCCGCGCCGCCTTGCGGATGACCTTGTCGCGCACGCAGCGACTTGATCCCGCCGTGGCCGCCGGGTATCTCGCTCCCTACAACTCCTGGATACGCCGCGCGGCGGTCTATCAGTTCGTGAAAGACATTCCCCTCTCGCCGGCGCATCCCACTTGGCAAACCCTTGGCGAGATCGAAGATCGCCTGCCGCAACTCGCTCACCTGCCGCAACTCTTGGTGTGGGGCATGCAGGACTGGTGCTTCACGCCCGAGTGCCTCGACAAATTTGCCGCCGCTTGGCCACGCGCTGAAGTCCACAAACTTGCCGACGTGGGGCACTGGGTAATCGAGGATGCCCCCAATGACGCGGAAAAGTTGCTCACGAGCTTCTTGGCACGCACCAACACCCAAGTTGCCGGAGCGCTGCCGTGATCGACCTCGCCACCACCGCCACGCTCGCCTGCCTCTGGGAAGCCACCGCCCCCAAACCGGGCAACATCTACCGCGGCGCGGACTTTGAAGATACCAACTACGCCGACTTTCTTACGAGTGCCGCCGTCATCGGACCAACAATCGCCACGGCCCCCGAGCAAGGTGTTGGCCACGCAGTCCTTGAATCGATCCGCGCGATTCACGCCACAGTCGGCACGAACACGTATTTGGGCACGGTGCTGTTGCTTGCTCCCCTCGCTGCCGTTCCCGCCAGCCAAACATTACACGAAGGCTTGGCAGAAGTTTTGGCATCACTCACGGTTGAAGACACACGACACGTCTACGAGGCGATCCGCCTCGCCCAACCCGGCGGGCTTGGACAGGTCGAAGATGCCGATGTCCACGACGCGCCACCAAACATCACGTTGCTCGCCGCCATGCAGCTCGCCGCCGAACGCGATCTCGTGGCCCGCCAGTACACCAACAACTTTGCCGAAGTGTTTTGGGTCGCCGACCGCATCGAGCAAGCCGCTGGCCCGCTTTCGCAAAAAATCGTCCACGCTTTTCTTGAGTTACTCGCAGAGATTCCCGACACCTTGATTGCCCGCAAATGTGGGTTGGACGTGAGCCAGGAGGTTTCGCGTCGTGCGGCACGAGTCCTGACGTTTTCCGGCGATGTTTACTACGACGCACTCGCAGACTTCGATTTTTGGCTCCGTGCCGACGGCCACCGCCGCAACCCCGGCACGTCAGCCGACCTGATCGCCGTCGCGCTGTTTGTGCTTTTACGCGAGGGCCGATTACTATGGCCCGTGAAGTTTTATGGTAATGTAGGGAACGCCGTCCCTGGCGTTCCGTGAAGAAGGGACACATTTTGACCACAATAACGGAACGCCGCGGAGGGCGTTCCCTACAAGACATACCCATGCCCGAAACCTACCACATCCGACTCGCCAAAGAGCGCTTCGTCTTCAGCGCCGCCCACTTCATCACCTACAACGGCGACATCTGCGAACCGCTGCACGGCCACAATTACCACGTCACGGCCAAAATCCACGGCCCGCTCGACGAGAATCACTACGTGGTCGACTTCATCGCCGTCCGCGATGCCTTGCAGAAAATCGTCGACGCGCTCGATCATCGGATGTTGTTGCCGACCCAACACACCACGATCAAAGTCACTGAGTCGGTCAACGAAATTACGGTCACCCACGGCAAAAAACGGTGGGTTTTCCCTCACTCCGATTGCGTGCTGCTGCCGCTAGCCAACACGACTGCCGAACTCTTAGCCCGCCACATCGCCCACATACTGCGCGACGCTGTGGTTGCTCAAACGGGCGTTACTCTGGGCAAGCTCTCCGTCGCGGTCGATGAATGCGACGGCCAATGGGGCGTCTGTACGCTCGAATAACGCCGTGCTAGCGGTGCAGCACTGCTGGCGAGCGTCAAACTCTGCTCAAGTTCCCCAATCGGTCCGCCGATTTTGGAGAGTATCGCTACGACATTCCGCGCCACCAGTTCGCGCTGTCCGGCCCCTACTCATCACTTAGCTCTCCACTTATGAACGATTTGCGCAAAGCGGCGATCCTGGTCACCTCGCTACCCGAAGATGAGGCGGTCACGCTGTTATCGCGGCTTGATCCCAGGCAAATCGAACAAGTGTCGATCGAGATTGCTCGCCTCAAGAGCGTGGCCCCCGAAGAACAAGATCAAGTCATCACGCAGTTTGCCGAGTCAAACCCCGGTTCCAGTGGCTTGGATGCGGGGGGCCCCGAACGGGCGAAACAACTTGTCCAGGCGGCGCTTGGCAAGAATGCCACCACAACGCTCGACAACATTCGCCAATCCATGGAGTCCGTGCCGTTCGCGTTTCTGCGGAACGTCGACAGCCAAAACATTCTCACGTATGTGGTTGACGAACATCCCCAAACGATCGCGCTGATCCTCTCGCATCTACCAGCACCCACGAGCGCGCAAATCCTCGCCGGGCTGCCACCCGATCGCCAGCTCTTGGTGATTCAGCGGATCGCCGGCATGGGTCAAACCAGTCCCGACATTATTCAAGAAGTCGAGAAAGGCCTCGAACGCCGCATGTCGAGTGTGATGAGCCAAAGCTTCGACAACGCCGGTGGCATCGACGCCGTCGCCGAGATCTTGAACGTCTCCGACCGCGCGACCGAGCGCACCTTGCTCGAAAACCTGTCGCAGGAAGACCCCGATCTCGTTGAAGAAATTCGCCGCCTGATGTTCGTGTTCGAGGACATCGGCCGCTTCAGCGACAAGGACATGCAGATCGTTCTCAAGAACGTCGACAACGCCCAATGGGCGATGGCTCTCAAGGGCGCCAGCGGCGAGCTCAAGGAGAAGATTTTCAAGAACATGTCGCAACGCGCCGGCGACATGCTCCGCGAAGAACTCGGCTTCCTGGGCGCGGTCAAACTCTCGGCCGTCGAAGCCAAGCAACAAGAAATCGTCGACGTGGTCCGTCGCCTGGAAGACTCGGGCGAGCTTGATCTCTCGGCCAAGGACGCCGAGGAAGAATTGGTGCAATAGGGCTTTCTGTCAAAAATTGCTTTCTAGTGCGTGCTGGAAAAAAGCTGTATTTCCTGCACCGGTGTACTTAGTTTTCTTCCCATCGCGCGGCCATTGGCATACTGGCGAATGCGCACTTCCCCCTTGGGGAACCGAGCCACTAACTCCAACTCGCCACCCAGAGCTTGGATAATTTTCCGCAGCGTCGAGACTTGAATATCGGTTTGATTTTCGAGCTTCGAGAGGCTTGGCTGTTTGATCCCCAGTACCTTGGCCAATTCCCGCTGGCTCTTGCCGGCCGCTTGTCGCAACTCTCCCATGAGCAACTCGCCAAGCAACTCCTTCGTGCGTACCGCGGCCCGATCGCGGGTCGCCTTGGTGGTTGTTCGTTTCACGAGAGCATCAAATGACTTGGCCATATTATTTTTCCTTTTTCTTGAGTGCCGCTAAATGAGCATCGCATCACTTCGCCTGCTTGATCATTGATAGCCTAAAGGCTATCATAAGTCAACTATGGTTGCCGCGACTCTGACGATTCAGCAGAGTTTGCAGTTCACAGAAAATCACCATTTCCCGCCGCCGCCCCTGCAATTCCGCGCGCTCCTCGGGTAGCATGAACCGCCGTTCACCTTCGCGGAGATTACCATGAGCGCCACCCCCATGATGCAGCAGTATCACGAGGCCAAACAGGCCGCCGGGGACGCGCTGCTCTTGTTTCGCATGGGAGACTTTTACGAGCTCTTCTTTGAAGACGCCAAGACGGCCGCGCGAATCTTGGGCCTCTCGCTCACCAGCCGCGACAAAGGGGAAAACCCAACCCCCATGGCAGGCTTTCCCCACCATCAACTCGATAGCTACCTGGCCAAGATCATCGCCGCCGGGATGCGGGCCGCCGTTTGCGAACAGATCGAAGACCCCCGGCAAGCGAAAGGCATCGTCAAACGTGCCGTCACACGCGTCGTGAGTCGCGGCACGGTGACCGACGACGTGCTGCTGAATCCCCAGGAAAGCAATTTTCTGTTGGCCATCGCGCAGCAAACACCGAGCGAAGTCTGCGGACTCGCCTGGATCGACGTTTCGACGGGCCGCTTTGAAGCCGCCGTTATCCCCAGCGACAAACTGGGCGATGAACTGGCTCGCGTCGCGCCGGTGGAACTGTTGGTGAGCGAAGCGGCCCCACAGTTACCCACCATCTGGACGGAGGGCCGGCTCGTCACCCGCCGGCCCCCCTGGTCCTTCGGCCACAAAGCCGCCGAGGCCGCTCTCACCAAACATTTTGGCACCCAGTCGCTCGAAGGTTTTGGCTTCGGCGACGAAGACGGTCCCGCCCTCGCCGCGGCGGGAGCAGTGCTCGATTATTTATGCGAAACTCAAAAAACTTCGCTCGCCCATATCGATTCGCTCTCCCCCTATAGATTGGGAACACGGCTAGAAATCGATCAAGCCACCCGCCGAAGTCTGGAAATCTCACAATGTCTGCGCGATGGTCGCCGCGAAGGCTCCCTGCTAGGCGTCGTCGATCGCACCGTGACCGCCATGGGTGCCCGGATGCTCGGCGATTGGTTTGCCAATCCACTCACCGACCCCGCGCCAATCAACGCCCGGCTTGATGCAGTCGGCGAACTGGTTGCCCATCCCACGGTGACCGCCGAACTGCGCGATGAGCTTCGTTCGATTTACGACATTCAGCGGCTCCTCGCGCGCGTGACTACGGCCCGGGCCACGCCCCGCGATTTGTGTTTCCTCGCCCGCACACTGCGTTGTCTCCCCAAGGTGAAAGCCAAACTCACCGGCCGATCTTCCGCTCGGCTCACCCAGCTTGAAGCCCGCATCGACTTGTGCCCCGACATCCGCGGCAAGCTCGAAGCGGCGCTCGCCGAGGATTGCCCGCTCAATCCGCGCGAAGGGGGCTTTATCCGAGAGGGCTTTCACGGCGAGCTCGACGAACAGCGCGACCTCATGCGCGGCGGCAAAAAGTGGATGGCCGAATATCAAGCTCGCGCGATCACCGAGAGCGGTATCCCGAGCGTCAAGATCGGCTTCAATAAAGTCTTCGGCTATTACCTCGAAGTCACCCACACGCACCGCGACAAAGTGCCCGCCAATTTCATTCGCAAGCAAACGCTCAAGAACTGCGAACGCTACATCACGCCCGAGCTCAAGGAACACGAAGAAAAAGTGCTCGCCGCCGAAGAGCGGGCCTTCGATTTGGAATACGAACTGTTTATCGAACTGAGAGAGTTGGTAGCCGGTGCCGCGCGCCGCTTGCAAGGAACCGCCGATGCGCTGGCCGAACTCGACGTACTCGCCTCACTCGCCGATCTCGCCCGAGCCAGAAATTATGTACGTCCTACGATCACCGACAACCCCATGCTCGACATCGTCGAAGGTCGCCATCCGGTACTCGACATCATCGAAGCGGAAGGAACATTTGTGCCGAACAGCGTGAGCTGCGCTGCCTACGATTCCGCACTCCGCACTCCGCATTCCGCAATTCTCTTAATCACCGGCCCCAACATGGCGGGCAAGAGCACTTACATTCGCCAAGTCGCGCTGCTGACACTGCTCGCGCAAGTGGGAAGCTTTGTCCCCGCGAAATCAGCGACCATCGGCATCGCCGATCGCATTTTTGCCCGCGTGGGGGCCAGCGACGACCTCGCTCGGGGCCGCAGCACCTTCATGGTCGAGATGACCGAGACCGCGCGGATTCTCAACACGGCCACCAACCGCAGCCTCGTGATTCTCGACGAGATCGGTCGCGGCACGAGCACCTACGATGGGCTTTCGCTCGCCTGGGCGGTGGTGGAATATCTGCACGACCGCATCGGTTGCCGCACATTGTTTGCCACACACTACCACGAGCTCACCGATCTCGAAGATTCGCTTCCCGGCGTGAGTAATCTCAACGTCGCGGTGGAAGAATGGCAAGGCCAAGTCGTGTTCCTGCACAAGATCGTCGCCGGTGCCGCCGACAAGAGCTACGGCATCCACGTCGCCCAACTCGCCGGTGTCCCCCGCGAAGTCAACGAACGGGCCGAGGAAATCCTCAAACAACTCGAAGCCCAACACGATGCTTCTGCTCCCCCTTCCCCC
>Ga0163150_10000283_pt1 | contig 95814 bp, 97 predicted proteins | sample OliLakLV19P2IB_FD_148628 | JGI IMG/M metagenome (GOLD analysis project Ga0163150, IMG submission 148628) | Freshwater microbial mat bacterial communities from Lake Vanda, McMurdo Dry Valleys, Antarctica - Oligotrophic Lake LV.19.P2.IB | ecosystem: Environmental > Aquatic > Freshwater > Lake >...
CGGGGGGGCAGGAAACGGGAGGTAGGGGAAAGGAAAGCCTCTTCAAGAAAAAGGTCCCGCTCCCACCCGACCTGCTGGATTTCGCCCGCACGCTGCGAAGCGAGCAGACCGATGCCGAGCAGCTCATCTGGGGTTTGCTGAGGGACCGGCGGCTCGCTGGCACGAAGTTTCGCCGCCAGCATCCGGTAGAAGTTGACGCAAATCGATATGTTCTCGATTTTTACAGCCTCGACTTGAAACTCGCCATCGAACTGGACGGTGGACAGCACCAGGAACAACAACACCGCGATATCAAGCGCACGGAATTCCTTTCGAAACTCGGCATCAAGGTTCTGCGGTTCTGGAACAATGATGTTCTCGGCAAAACCGACTCGGTTCTCGAGTCGATATGGAATACGGTGAATGAAATGACGTCTTCTGCTCCGGCTCCCTCACCCCAAACCCCTCTCCCGAAGGGCGGCGCAGTAGCCGCTCCCTCACCTCAAACCCCTCTCCCGAAGGGCGGCGTAGTAGCCGCTCCCTCACCCCAAACCCCTCTCCCGAAGGGAGAGGGGATTATCAACATCGACGAATTCAGCAAGGTAGACCTGCGCGTCGCGCGCATCGTCTCCGCCGAACATGTCGAAGGCGCCGAGAAGTTGCTCAAGCTGCAGCTCGACATCGGCAGCGAGACCCGCCAGGTGTTCGCCGGCATCAAGTCGGCTTACGACCCGGCGAAGCTGGTCGGCCGGCTGACGGTGATGGTCGCCAACCTGCAGCCGCGCAAGATGCGCTTCGGCGAATCGCAGGGCATGGTGCTCGCCGCCAGCGGCGAAGGGCCCGGCATATTCCTGCTCTCGCCGGACGACGGCGCCCAGCCCGGGATGAAGGTCAAATAAGGCCATGAAGCTGACGCGCTTCCGCCCGCGTCTGGTTGAGGAGCTGAGGAATTACAGCGCCGGTAAATTCACCGCGGACCTCGGCGCGGGTATCACGGTGGGGCTGGTGGCGCTGCCGCTGGCCATCGCCTTCGGCATCGCCAGCGGAGTCAAACCCGAAAACGGCATCTTCACCGCGATCATCGCGGGTTTCCTGGTCTCCGCGCTGGGCGGCTCGCGCGTGCAGATCGGCGGCCCCGCGGGCGCGTTCATCGTCATCATTTACGGCATCGTCCAGCAATACGGCCTAGCCAACCTTTTCATCGCAACCATGATGGCGGGCGTCCTGTTGTTCGCGATGGGACTGACCGGCGTCGGGGCGCTGATCCGCTTCATACCGGTCGCCGTGGTGATCGGATTTACCAGCGGCATTGCCGTGCTCATTGCGCTGTCGCAGGTGCGCGACCTGCTGGGACTGGAAATCCAGCAGATGCCCGCCAATTTCTTTTCTCAGCTCTCGGTCATCTCGAAGAACATCGACACGCTGAACTGGATAGCCCTGGCCGTCGCGCTGGTTTCCCTGCTGGTCGTTTTTGCCTGGCCCCGGGTTGCGGCGCTGAGCGGGCGTGCCGGCATGTTCAACCTGCCCGGGCGAGCCGCCCTGGTGGGCCGGATTCCGGGGACCATCGCCGCCCTGGTGATTGCAACACTGGCCGTTGCCTTGCTTGACCTCCCCGTGGAAACGATCGGCACCCGCTTCGGCGGAATCCCGCAGTCGCTTCCCATGCCAGCGTTTCCGGACTTCAACTGGTCGACGGTGCGGCTGCTGGTTGCGCCCACCATCACCATCGCGCTTCTGGGGGCCATCGAATCGCTGCTCTGCGCGCGCGTTGCCGACAGCATGATCAACGACCGCCACGACCCGAACCAGGAACTTATGGCGCAAGGCATCGCCAACATCGTCTCGCCGCTGTTCGGCGGAATTCCGGCAACGGGCACCATCGCCCGCACCTCGACCAACGTGCGGGCCGGCGCGAAGAGCCCGATTGCCGGGATCGTGCACGCGGCGACCCTGCTGATCATCATCCTGGTCGCCGCACCGCTGGCCGCGCATATTCCGCTTGCAGCGCTGGCGGCGATCCTGTTGTTCGTCGCATTCAACATGGCGCAATGGGAGGAGTTCCGGCGGCTGCGCCATTTCTCGAACAACTACCGGATTGTGATGCTGTCGACCTTCTTGCTGACGGTGATTTTCGATCTCACCGTGGCGGTCGAGGTCGGCCTGGTGCTGGCCAGCCTGCTGTTCATTTACCGGATTTCGGACATCACGCGCATCGAGCCCATTGCGCTGCCCGGCGCGGAAGCCGGTGCGCTGGAGCGGCCGGACGGGGCAGGCGAAGGTTCGATCGTGGCCTACAAGATGTTCGGTTCGCTGTTCTTCGGCGCCATCGGAAAGCTCGAGACCTTGCTGGAACACAAGCGGGACAGGTTGTCCGTCCTCATTCTCGAGACGCACCAAGTCATCAATCTGGACACCACCGGGCTGGATTTCCTGCAGAACCTGCATCGCACCCTGCGCGAAGAGGGCCGCCATCTCGTTCTGGCCGGAATGAACAACCAGCCGGCCTCCCTGCTGCGCCGCTCGGGATTCCTCCTGACGCTGGGTGAGCAGAACGTCGTCCACGACCTGCCGTCGGCGCTGGTCCGCGCCCGGGAACTCGCTGCGATTCGATGATCTCGCGTCGCCTGCGCATCCACGGCCACGTTCAGGGCGTGTTCTACCGCGAATCCATGCGCCAGCGCGCCGAACAGTTGAAAGTCATGGGATGGGTGCGCAACCGGATCGACGGCAGTGTCGAGGCGGTCTTCCAGGGCGAACCCTTCGCGGTGGACGCACTGACGGTCTGGGCGCGCCGCGGTCCGCCCGCGGCGAGAGTGGATCGGGTCGAAATCGAATCAGTCGAAGTCGAACCTCGCCACGCGGTTTTCGATAAGAAACCCACTGCCTGACAATCTAAATCTTGAACCACGGAGATCACGGAGGACACGGAGAAACGCGGGGCAAGTGGATGGTCCACAATCGGTCCGGATCAACTTGAAGAAGCAATGGAGCGTAACCAGTAATCTTCCCCATTTCACTGAAGTTGTTCTTGTTCTCCCTCCGAGCTCTCCGTGTTCTCCGTGGTTCAAGACCTATGGTTTAAGAATGGAAATCACATGAGCGCAGCGAGTCCGGCAGGCGCCGGCGTGCGCAGCAGGATGTTCTTCAGTTCCCAGGCCTTCTCGGGATCGAGCTTTTCGTAGTACTGCACCTCGCCCGCCACCAGCGCGGCGACGGCAACACCGTCGCGGAACAGGATGCGGTTGCTGTAGATCGCCGGCACGCGAGGTCCCGGCAGCAGGATGCCGGCAAGGTTCAACGGATCGACGCCGCTCACGGTCGCGATACGGCCGGTCTTTTCCTGGCTGCGCACATTGCGCAGCACGCTGATCGCTTCCGGAAGCGCGAACTGCTCGCCCGAAAATCCCGCAACGAATCGGCCACCTCGAATATCGCCGCGCGTTTCCAGCCGCCGGAAGGCCGTCAGCAGGTCGCGCCAGGGAGGCAGCCAGTCCGCTTCGCGCGCCAGCAAGCGCCAGAACACCACGCCGTAGCGCTTCAGCAGCGTGCGGGCAATCTGCTCGACCGTTTCCCTTTGCACGGTGATCGAAGTCTCTGCCGCCGGCGCTTTGCGCCGAATCAGTGCCCAGCGTCCCGCATCTTCCACCCCGAATACCGCTGTGCGGCGGCGGCGTCCGCCCGAAATTGGCTTGCGTTTGTCGGCGGGCAGCAATAGTGCGCGCAGGCCGCTGAAGCCGTCTGAATTCACCAGGCCAGCAGCAGTCAGTTCGCGCAGGGCATCCTCGATGAACGTGCGCGGCTGGTCCATGCCCCCGGCGATATCGTCGAAGAACGAAGCCCCGTGCTCTTTCAGGTATTGCAAAACGGCCTGCGCGCGGGTGCTCAACTGCGGCGGTTCATCCGCCACTTTTGCCAAGGTCATCCACATCGGCAGATTCTTGCGGGTCAACAGGGTGATCGGCGTGCTGCGTATCGGGCCCGGACCGCGCGAACGTTGGCTTCCATCAGACGCGACATCGAGCCGCGGTGTATCGAGACGGGTCCAGACCACGCGCCCGGCACGGCACAAGTCGTCGAGCCAGTCCGGTTCGTACCCGGATACCCGTGCGGGAATCAGTTCGGTTTCCCAGGCGGCGGCCGCCGCTTCGAATCCTTCGAGTTGCGACACCACGGCAGCAACGGCATCCGGACCTTCGGTGCGATCCGTCACGCGCTGCCAGTCGAACAGGAAGCGCATGAAATCGGCAGCGGGTACGGGTTCGATTTCCTGGCGCAGTCGCTTGACCGTATAGCGGGTGATGCGGGCCAGCAGGCGGCGCTCGCACCACTCCGCTGCGCCCAGCGAGGTAAAGCTCCCGCGCATGACGAAGCCTTCGGCTTCGAGGGCCAGCAGCGCGATGTCCACGTCGCTCGTGGAAACGCCGATGGATGCCGCCAGCGCCCGCGCAGTCGTCGGGCCAAGACCCTCCAGCCGTCCGCGCACGATTTCCACCAGCGCGTCTTCCCGTATCCAGGTCTTCACGCGCGCGGCCGGCGTTTCTATCTCCGGCGACAAGGCGGCGCCGGCGTGAACAGCACTGAACTCCAGCAGGCGCTCGGCGGTGACGAAGAAGCCGTGTCCGTTTGCCGGGGCGAAGTGAGTGACACGCTTGTCCGCGGCAAGCCGTTCCAGCAGCGCTCGCCAGTGCGGCTGCACGTCGGCTTCGGCCTGCGTAATCAGCCCCAACCAGGACAGCGCATCGTGCAGTTCGTCCGCCGTTTCCGCTTCCGGCCAGGCTTCTTCCCGGACTCGGGCAATGGCTTCGGGATCCAGCTTGCCGATGTCCGCCGCGCTTTCCGGATCGAGCCAGCGGCGCGTGACCACGGCCTGGGTGCGGCGCTCTTCGAGCGGCGCATCGTCGAGGAAGGCGTAAGGCCGGGCGGTAAGGATTTCCAGAGACAGCGGCGAAGGTTCGATCAGGTCGCGGGTCTCAATCTCCACTTCGCCGCTCTCCAGTGCGCGCAGCAGCTTCTCGAACCCTTCGATGTCCATGGCCTCGTGCAGGCAGTCGTAAATGGTCTGGTTGACCAGCGGATGGTCGGGGATCTCGCGGTCGCCGGCGATGTTTTCCTGGCAGGCGAGCTGGTCCGGGAAAATTGCCGCGACCAGATCCTCCGCCGCCATGCGTTGCAGTTGCGGCGGCGTTTTGGTGCCGCCGCGAAAGCGCAGCAGCGCCAAGGCTATCGTTGCGTCCCAGCGCCAGCGAGTCATGAACATGGGTGCGTCGAGCAACGCCTGGATCAGCACTTCGCGCGCGGTTTTGGAGTTCAGATAGCGGGAGACCTCTTCCAGCGGAAAACTGTGCGTCGCGGTCAGCGACAGGATGATGGCGTCTTCGGTCGCCGCCGCCTGCAGCTCGAAATTGAACTTGCGGCAGAAACGTTTGCGCAGCGCCAGTCCCCAGGCGCGGTTGATGCGGCTGCCGTAGGAAGAATGGATCACCAGTTGGGTGCCGCCGCTTTCGTCGAAGAATCGCTCCATCACCATGCGGGATTGCGAAGGCAGCAGTCCCAGCACCGCTTTCGCCCCGCCCAGGTAGTCCACGATTTGCGTCGCAGCGATGAGGCCGATCCCGACTTCATCCACCAGATAACTCAGCGCCTCCCCGGTCCGCGGCAGGCGAGCATCCATATCCTGGTAAAGGCGGGAGACAGCCGCCGATACTTCGTCCGTGCGCGCGGGCGCTTCACCGAGCCAGAACGGAATCGACGGCGGCATGCCCTGGGCGTCTTCCACGCGTACGCGCCCGGCTTCGACCCGCAGGATGCGGTAGGACGTGTTGCCCAACTGGAACACATCGCCGGCCAGGCTTTCCACGGCGAAGTCTTCGTGGACCGTGCCGATCACGATGTCCTGCGGGGACAACAGCACCTGATAGTCCGCTGTGTCGGGAATGGTGCCGCCGGAGGTCACCGCCGTGAGTTTCAGGCCCTGGCGGGGACGCACCTTGTGATTGACGGCATCCCGGTGCAGCAATGCCCGGCTGCGGCCGCGGCGCGTCGAATAGCCTTCGGAGAGCATTGCGATCACGCTGTCGAACTCTGCACGGGTGAGGTCCCGGTACGGCGAGGCACGCTTCACCAGCTCGAAGAGTGCATCTTCTTCCCATTCGCCGCTCGCCACTTCCGCCGCGATCTGCTGCGCCAGCACGTCGAACGGCTTCGGTGGGATGTGCAGGCGATCAAGCTCTCCGCGCCTGACGGAATCGAGTAAAGCGGTGCATTCCACCAGGTCGTCGCGCGAGACCGGGAACAGTCGGCCTTTCGGCAGGCCGCCAACCGCGTGGCCCGAACGGCCGACCCGCTGCAACAGTCCCGAGATCGAGCGTGGCGTCGAGAGCTGGCAGACGAGATCAATGTGGCCGATGTCGATGCCCAACTCCAGGGAAGCGGTCGCAACCAGCGCCTTCAACTCTCCGCGCTTCAGTTTCTGTTCGGCATTCAGACGCTGCTCGCGGGCGAGGCTGCCGTGATGCGAAGTCACCAGGTCGTCGCCAAGGCGATCGGACAACGCGCGGGCCGCCCTTTCGGCGAGCCGGCGCGTGTTGACGAACACTAAAGTCGAGCGGTGTTCGCGGATCAGTTGGGCCAGCCGGTCGTAGACCTGGGTCCAGACCTCGGTCGACATGACCGCTTCGAGCGGCGCCTCGGGCAGTTCGAGCGCGAGATCGCGATGGCGCACATGCCCGGTGTCGACGATCGTGCACTCGTCGCCCTCGAATAACTCATTCGAATGCCCGCGCCCGACCAGGAAGCGCGCCACTTCCTCAATCGGCTTCTGGGTTGCGGACAACCCGACCCGCGTCAGCCGCCCGCCGGTCAGGTGTTGCAGGCGCTCCAGCGAAAGCGACAGGTGCACACCGCGCTTGTTCGGCGCGAGCGCGTGGATTTCATCCACGATCACGGTGCGGACATTGCCCAGCATCTTGCGTCCGGAGTCGCTGGTCAACAGGATGTAGAGCGATTCAGGCGTGGTGACCAGGATATGCGGAGCCTTGCGCCGCATGCGTTCACGCTCGGCTTGCGGCGTATCGCCGGTGCGCACCACGGTGCGGATGTCCACGTCCGGAAGCCCGGATTCTAACAATTCCCTGCGGATGCCGGCCAGGGGCTCATCCAGGTTTTTCTGGATGTCGTTGGACAACGCCTTCAGCGGCGAAACATAGACAACATGAGTTTCGTCCCGCAGTTCGCCCCGCACGCCGAGGCGCACCAGCGCATCGATGGTGGCCAGGAAAGCCGCGAGCGTCTTGCCGGAACCGGTCGGCGCGGCGATCAGCGCATGCTTGCCCGAGGCGATCGCCGGCCAGGCCTGGATCTGCGGTTCAGTCGGCGCGGTGTAGGTGCGGCGGAACCAGGCGGCGACCGCGGGATGAAAGTTGTCTAGAACGTCCAAAACTGTTTCTCGCTAAATCTGAACCACGGATACCCTCGCTAAGCGAGGGTATCCGTGGTTCAAGAACTAGAATTATTGGTAGACGACCTGCACATTTTTCGGCTCAAGCCACTTATTGAGGTCGGCGATGAGGCCGTCTTCCGGCCGGATCTTCCAGGTCTCGCCCAAATCGAATTCGGCGACGGCGCTGCCATTGGTGTAGCACACCGACACCCGCAGGCTGCCGTTGCGGTAGGGTTCCAGCACCTTCTTCAGCATCTTGGCGTCCGCCGCTCCGTTCATTGACAGCTTGAGCGAGCGGGCAAAGCGGGCGCGTACGCCCGCCAGATCGTGGATCTTCTCTGCGGAAATGCGCATCACCACGTTGTCCGTCCCCTCTTCACCGCCACGACGGAAGGAACGGATCTTCGCTTCGATCAACACCACGGAGTCTTCGCGCACCAGGTTGCGATGGCGGTCGAGCACCTCGTCGTAGACAACCACTTCCACGCGCGCGGTACCGTCGGACAGGATCATGACCATCATCCGGCCGCTGCCGGTCTTCTGCATGCGCACCGACTCGATGACGCCCGCCAGCATCTGCTGCCTGAATCCTTCCTCGGGAGCCGGAGGCAGGACTTTTACCAGCGGCGTGCGCACCACCGAGGAAAACTCTTCGCGGTAGAACTTGAACGGGTGCCCGCTGTAATAAAAGCCGAGCGCCAGTTTTTCGTTCTGCAGGCGCTCGCGGTCGTCCCAGCGGGCGGCGTCCAGCAACTTAGTCTCCTGGGTCGGCGCGGATCCCTCGCCGAACAGGCTGACCTGGGAGGCGGAACGGCTTTCCTGTTCCGCGGCTTCCATGGCGATACCCACCGAGGCCAGCAGGCTGTTGCGATGGTCGTTCAGGGAATCGAAGGCGCCCGCGCGCACCAGAGATTCGACCACCCGCCGGTTGACAATGCGCCGGTCGACCCGGCGGCAGAATTCGAACAGGCTCGGGAACGGGCCGCCCCCGGTGCGCACCTCGATGATGTGGCCGATCGCCGATTCTCCGGTGCCCTTGATCGCGCCCAGCCCATAACGGATGCGTTTTGCATCCACCGGCACGAAGCGGTACTCGCTTTCGTGGATATCGGGCGCCAGGACTTCGATGCCGTTGGCTACGGCATCCTCGTGGAATTGCTGCACCTTGTCGGTATCGTCCATCATCGCCGACAGGTTGGCCGCCATGAACGCCGCGGTGTGATGCGCCTTGAACCACGCGGTCTGGTAGGCGACCAGCGCGTACGCGGCCGCATGCGACTTGTTGAAGCCGTAGCCCGCGAATTTCTCCATCAGGTCGAACAGCTCGTCGGCTTTCGAATTCGTCAGGCCGTTCGTCGCGGCGCCGTCGCGGAAGATGCTGCGGTGCTGCGCCATTTCCTCGACCTTCTTCTTGCCCATCGCGCGGCGCAACAGGTCGGCGCCGCCCAGGCTGTAGGCGCCGATGATCTGCGCCATCTGCATGACCTGCTCCTGGTAAACCATGATGCCGTAGGTTTCGGAGAGGATTTTTTCGACCCGCGGATCGGGGTAGTCAAAACGGCGGCCGCGCTTGCGCTCGATGAAATCCGGGATCAGCTCCATCGGTCCCGGACGATACAGTGCCACCAGCGCGATGATGTCCTCGAAGCGGTCGGGACGCGCCTGCTTGAGCAGGTCGCGCATGCCGCGTGATTCGAACTGGAACACAGCGTTCGTATTGGCACTGGCAAAGATCTTGTACGCCGCCGGATCATCGAGCGGCAATTTCTCGAGCTTGATCTGCGCCTGCGGATCCAGGCGCTTGATGAAGCGCAGCGTCCAGTCGAGGATGGTGAGCGTGGTCAGGCCGAGAAAGTCGAACTTCACCAGGCCGATGGCTTCGACGTCATCCTTGTCGAGCTGCGAAACCGGGCTTTCGGAACCGGACGCCGTGTACAACGGGCAAAAATCCGTAAGCTTGCCGGGCGCGATCAGCACGCCGCCGGCGTGCATGCCGACGTTGCGGCTCAGGCCCTCGAGCTGCCCCGCGAGTGCCAGCAGTTCGCGGGTTTCTTCCTCCGACTCCTCGCGCTCCTTCAGGCGCGGCTCCATTTCGCGCGCCATCTGCAGGGTGATCAGCTTGCCAGGCTGGAACGGGATCAGCTTCGCCAGTTCATCGGTGCGGCTGTAATTCCACTCCATGACACGGCCGACATCGCGCACCACCGCCTTGGCAGCCATGGTACCGAAAGTCACAATCTGCGAAACCGAGTCCTCGCCGTATTTTTGCCGGACATAGCCGATCACGCGGTCGCGCCCATCCTGGCAGAAGTCCACGTCGAAGTCGGGCATGGACACGCGCTCGGGATTGAGGAAGCGCTCGAACAGAAGGTTATAGCGCAATGGATCGAGGTCGGTGATGCCCAGCGAGTACGCGACCAGGGAACCGGCACCGGAGCCGCGCCCCGGGCCTACCGGCACGCCGTTGTTCTTGGCCCAGTTGATGAAGTCCGCCACGATCAGGAAGTAGCCGGGGAAACCCATCTGGATGATGGTCTTGATCTCGAACTCCAGGCGCTCGCGATAGGTCGCCCGCTTCTCCTCACGCAAGTTCGCATCCGGATAAAGTTCCTGCAAGCGGGTTTCCAATCCGGCTGCGGAACGCTCGTGCAGATACTGGTCGAGCCCGACGCCATTGGGCGTGGGGAACAGGGGCAGATGCGACTTGCCCAGTTCGATGACGAAACTGCAGCGGCGCGCGATCTCGACCGAATTCGCGAGCGCCTGCGGCAGATCGGCAAACAGCGCCGCCATCTCTTCCTGGGTCTTCAGGTACTGGTCTTCGGTGAATAGCCGCGGCCGGCGCTGATCCGACAGCACGTAGCCCTCGGCGATGCAGACCCGGGCTTCATGCGCGACATAGTCTTCGCGCTTCAGGAATTGCACGGGGTGAGTGGCCACGACCGGCAGTTTCAGGTTCGAAGCCAGCCGGACGGCGCGTCTGACGTGGTGCTCGGCCTGAGACTCGCCGGTGCGCTGGATTTCGATGTAATAGCGTTGCGGGAACAGGGCGGCCCATTCCTGCGCCAGCTTTTGTGATTGCTGCAGGTTGTCCGCAAGCAACGCCTGGCCGACGTCGCCCAGATGGGCGCCTGACAGCGCGAGGAGGCCCTCGGTGCCGGTCTCGCGCATCCACTCCTTGCGGATCTCGGCCCGGCCGCGATGCTGGTTGGTGCGAAAAGCCCGCGTCAGCCAGTTGCACAGCCGGAGATACCCTTCGCGCGAGGCGCAAAGCAGCAACATCCGGGAGGCCTTGTCACGGTCGGCGTCGTTGCTGATCCAGACATCGCAGCCGATGATCGGCTTGAGCCCCTTGCCGCGTGCCGCCTGATAGAACTTGACCATACCGAACAGGTTCGACAGGTCGGTGAGCGCCAATGCCGGCATCGAATCCGCCGCCGCCTTCGCCACCGCATCGTCGATCCGGGCGATGCCGTCGACGATCGAGTATTCACTGTGCAGGCGGAGGTGGACAAACGTCGGTTGCATGAAAGTTATTTTACGCTTCAAACGTGAAGGACTTCACCGCCAAGGACGCCAGGGACGCGAAGTAAAACCCGGCAAAGGCACCCTTTCGATGGTAAAGCGAGATGCCGGCGGGTTTTGACTCATGGGAATTGTTCTTTATACTCAGCGTCGCTTTTGATTTTCCTTCGCGTCCCTGGCGTCCTTGGCGGTCAAGACTTGCTTTTGGTTGGTAAAATACGCGCACGAACCTCCCGTCCGCCTTTCATGCAATTCATCAACCTGGCTGGCTACAAGTTCGTGAAACTGGACGGACTTGCGGAATTGCGCGCATCGCTGCGGCTGCAATGCGAGCATCTCGGCCTGAAAGGCACCATCCTGGTGAGCCCCGAGGGCATCAATGTCTTTGTCGCCGGGCCGGAGCGCGAGATCGGCGAATTCAAGGCCCTGCTGCTCGCCGATGACCACTTCGTCGGCCTGCGCTTCAAGGAAAGCCGCTCCGCCGCCCAGCCGTTCAAGCGCATGCTGGTGAAGATCAAACCGGAAATCATCACGCTGCGTGTGCCCGGTCTGGATCCCGCGGCGAATCCCGCCCCGGCCCTTGCGCCGGCCGAACTGAAGCGCTGGCTGGACGAGGGACGCGAAGTGGTACTGCTCGACACCCGCAACGCCTTCGAGGTCGAAGCCGGGACTTTCAGGAACGCACTCCACCTGGACCTCAAGGCTTTCGGCGAGTTTCCGCAAGCTGTTGACGGACTGGACCCTTCGCTCAAGGACAAGACTGTCGTCACTTTTTGCACCGGCGGCATCCGCTGCGAAAAAGCGGCGCCCGTGCTCATCGGCAAAGGCTTTCGTGACGTCTACCAGTTGCAGGGCGGGATACTTCAGTATTTCGAGGATAGCGGGGCAGTCCACTTCGACGGGCGCTGTTTCGTCTTCGACGAGCGCAACACACTGGACGGGGAACTGCGGCCCGAGGCCGTGAAAGCACAATGACCGCGGCACGCGAAACCCGTCGGGCAACGATCGTGATGATCCTGTTGGTGATCCTCTGGGGTTATAGCTGGATCACTTCGAAGATCGGCCTCGACTACGCCAGCCCCGTAGATGTCGTCGCGTTGCGCACGGGCCTGGGCATCCTCACGTTGCTGGTCGCCATCATCTGGACGCGCACTTCGATCCGGCCCCAGCACTGGGAAGCCTTGTTGTGGATCGGCCTGATCCAGACCGGGGCCTTCCTGCTGCTCAATACCTGGGCACTCTCCGAGGGGGGGGCCGGCAAGACCTCGGTGCTGGTCTTTACCATGCCCTTCTGGGTGCTGATTTTCGCCTGGCCGCTGCTGCACGAACGCATCAGCGGCCTGCAATGGATTTCCGTCGCGCTGGCGCTCGTCGGCCTGGCTTTCGTGCTCGAACCCTGGAACATGAGCACCTCGCTGTTCAGCAAGACGCTCGCGGTCCTGGCGGGCATGTGCTGGGCGATAGGTGTGGTCTACGCCAAGCGCCTGCACAACCGCGCGAAGGTCGACGCCCTATCGTTCACCTTCTGGCAGATGATCGTGGGCATGGTACCGGTCCTGATTGCCCTGGTTCTCGTCGAACGCCAGCCCATCGTCTGGTCGGACACGTTCATCGGCGTCACCCTGTTCAACGGCATCCTCGCGACCGGGTTCGGCTGGCTGGCGTGGCTGTACGTCCTGCACCGTCTTCCTGCGGGAACGACCAGCCTTTCCGCGCTGGGAATTCCGGTCATTGCGATTCTCTCGTCGTGGATCCAGCTTGGCGAACAACCAGGGGGATCGGAGTTGATCGGCATGCTACTCATCGGTATCGCACTCGCACTGCTTTCCTATCTCAGCATCCGCAGGCGTGAGGTACCGGAGCCCATGACTGGGCAGGAGTAGAGAATGAAGACTCTGGACTGGTATTTCGATTTCATTTCTCCTTATGCCTATTTGCAGTGCGCAAGGTTTCCCGTGCTGCCCGCGGACACGCGATTGCGCATAAAACCGGTGTTGTTCGGCGCCCTGCTCGACAACGCCGGCACCCTCGGGCCCGCGGAAATTCCCGGCAAGCGCGAGTTCACTTTCCGCCAGGTCCTGTGGCTGGCCAGCCGCAACGGAGTCAAGCTCAAAGTGCCGCCCCGGCATCCGTTCAATCCCCTGTCGGTCCTGCGGCTGGCTGTTTCTCTCGATGCGCCGCTGGATACAGTGAAGCGCATTTATGAATTCATCTGGGCCGAAGGCCGCGACCCTTCCGATCCGAAGGAGTTCGCCGCGCTCGCCGCCGAAATGGGCATTGCCGACGCCGACGCACGTATTGCCGATCCGCAGGTAAAGGCAAGGCTGAAAGCCAACACCGACGCAGCGATTGCCGCGGGCGTCTGGGGCGTGCCCACTTTCGTGGTGGACGGGTTCTGCTTCTGGGGATTCGATTCCGGCACGATGCTGCTCGACTACCTCGCCGACCCGACGATCTTCTCCGGCCCTGAGTACGCCCGCATCGATTCACTGCCCTCGGGCATCCAGCGAAAACCTCAATCTTGAACCACGGAGGGCACGGAGAACACGGAGGAATGCAACATGGAAGATGACGAGCTTGGCACTCTGTTGATTGGTTGTGCAATTCAGGTCCATCGCGCGCTGGGACCAGGCCTCTTGGAAGGCGTGTATGAAGCCTGTCTTCTTCATGAACTGATGAAAACAGGAATTGAAGTCAAAAAACAGGTTCCTGTTTCGTTCCACTACGATGGAATTAATTTCGACGAAGGCTTCAGAATCGACATCCTTTATGGCAATCGAATCGTGGTGGAGGTTAAGGCTTCTGAAAAACTTCTGCCAATTCATTCCGCCCAACTCCTGACTTATTTGAAGCTCATGAACTTGCGAATTGGATATCTCTTAAACTTCAACGTTGAACAAATGCGTCAAGGCGGTATAAAACGCCTCGTAAACGGCTAAGCCCGCACATTAATTCCATTGCCAAACTCCGTTTTTCTCCGTGTTCTCCGTGCCCTCCGTGGTTCAGGACTAAATCTTGAAGCCAATGAAGTCTGAATACTTAAGCATCCGAGGCCTGCGTTACCACATGCGAACCTGGGGCGACGCATCGGCGCCGAAGCTGTTCCTGCTGCACGGCTGGATGGATGTCTCGGCGTCGTTCCAGTTCGTTGTCGACGAACTGCGGCATGACTGGCATGTCGTCGCACCGGACTGGCGGGGCTTCGGCCTTTCGGAATGGACGCCGGAAGGCTACTGGTTCCCGGATTACATCGCGGACCTCGACGCGATCCTCCAGCACTACCAGCCGGAATCGCCCGCGTATATCGTCGGCCACAGCATGGGTGGCAACGTCGCCAACCTCTATGCCGGCATTCGCCCCGAGCGCGTCGGCAAACTGGTGCTGGCGGAAGGTTTCGGCCTGCCGCCGACCAAGCCCGAGAAGGCGCCCGACCGGTTCGCTAGCTGGCTCGATGAAATTCGCACCCCTCCAACATTGCGGCCCTACGTGAATTTTGGCGCAGTCGCGCAGCGGCTGAAGGCCAACAACCCGCGCATTACCGACGAGCGCGCCACGTTCCTTGCGCCGCATTGGGCCGAGCAACTCGACGACGGCAGCATCCGCTTGCGCGCGGACCCGAGCCACAAGATGGTGAACCCGGTGCTCTACCGGGTCGAGGAAGCCATGGCCTGCTGGAAGCGCATCACCGCGCCGACCCTATGGCTGTGGGGAGACGGGGAATGGATGATGAAGTGGATGAAAGGCGACAAGTCGTTGCTTGATCCGTATCGCGCCTGCTACCAGTCCCTGCACGAAGAAACTCTCGCGGATGCGGGCCACATGATGCACCACGACCAGCCCGAGGAATTCGCTCGGGCAATTGAATCGTTTCTTTACTAATGCCGTTAAAAAACAGCTCTAACCGCAGAGGACGCGGATACCCTACGTGCGTAGCAGGTCGGAGTACCCTTTTAGGACGCAGAGGTAGCGCAGAGGAAAAGGCTGAAAGGGAATGCGTGTTGCATTCGCGGTCCGTTACAAATGAACGGCATACTGGCTAACGACTGAATTTCAGGGTGAACACCTATGTACGCCCAGCCCTCAGTGGCGCCGGACATCTGCCAATCCTGGTCGAACCTGCCAATCACTTGAATTTGGATCGTAACGACTATAGGACGTCTCTCAAAGAGGCATATACCCGACAACTTGCTTTGTACTGTTGACATCCCGGATTAAGGGGAATCGAGATGAGCGAAAAATCATTGCCCGCCCTCGGCGGAAAGACCTTTGAAGAGCTTAAGCAAGCCAATGCCCACGGTGCGGAATACTGGAGCGCCCGCGACCTGCAGTCAGTATTGGGCTACAGTCAGTGGCGGCGTTTCGAGCAGGCTATCGAGCGCGCCAAAACCTCTTGTAAAGAATCTGGAAACAGTCCGGAGCATCACTTTGCCGGCGCCGGCAAACCGATCGCTGGCGGGAAGGGAGCTGTTCAACTCGTGGACGATTATCAACTTTCCCGCTTCGCCTGCTACCTCATCGCCCAGAACGGCGACCCGCGCAAGCCCGAAATTGCCCAAGCCCAAAAGTATTTTGCGGTACAAACCCGCCGTCAGGAACTAAGCGACCAGGCGGCGGCCGATCTGGAACGGCTGGAATTGCGCAAGCAAACAGCCGAGGAATTCAAAGCATTGTCCGGCGCGGCCCAGGATGCCGGCGTGCAGAACAAGATGTTCGGCGTATTTCACGACGCCGGGTACAAGGGTCTTTATGGCGGCTTGGGGCGCGACGCAATCAAGGTGCGCAAGGCCATTCCCGACAAAGACAACCTGCTCGACCGCATGAACGCCACCGAACTGGCCGCCAATCAATTCCGGATGACGCAGACTCGCGACAAATTGGGTCGTGAACGAGTCCAGAACCAGACCCAAGCCATTCAGACGCATGAACAGGTCGGCAAGAAAGTGCGGGACGCCATCAAGCGAATCGGCGGAACACTGCCGGAGAACATTGCTCCAGCGGAACACATCAAGGAAGTCGAAAAGCGGCTCAAGACCGCAACACCAAAACTGGAGCTCGACGATCACGACGCGAGTGGTCTGCTGGGTGACACCCGCGAAAATCCCAAAGGTGAATGACGCTCGTTCATGATCGCGACCCCCATCTCCTGTTCTTACGACCGAATTGCGTTGAACCGGCAAGGAAAGCCGAAGCTTCACGATACATCCGCTGATCCGAAAGCCACGATAACTCTATGCCCCAACTGACTTGGCTCGGCGATCAAGAAGCCAAACGCACTGCGCGCAAAGTGCATTACCGGCTTCTCGATCCCGTCGAGCAGGCGGGCGATCCAGCCGCCGGAAATCTTCTGATCCAGGGCGACAACCTCGAAGCCCTCAAGGCGCCTCTGCCTTTCTACGCCGATCGGGTGAAATGCATTTTTATCGATCCGCCGTACAACACCAAAAGCGCGTTCGAGCACTATGACGACAATTTGGAAAATCAATTACCTCACAGTTAAGGGAAGAGATACGCAACTGATCATCGGCTGATCGCACCTTCGGCCAGCGCCCCTGCCCTTTCTCTGCGTTGATTTTCCTCTGCGTCCTAAAAGGGTACTCCGACGTGCTACGCACGTAGGGTATCCGCGTCCTCTGCGGTGAGCGCTGCTCTAATCCTTTCTGAAGAAGTATGACCCACGCCAAAGCGTCAGGCACGCCGTTGCCAGAAACGCCGCCGCATAGCTGTCGCTGATCGCCACGATCAGCCAGAACATCATCGGCAAGACGACGACGCCCGCGTAAGTCATCGCCAGCGACGCACCCGTTGCAGCCGCCGCCTTTCCCTGCGGCGCGATGCGCGCCACCTCCGAAAGGTAGACGCCATTCCATCCTATAGCGGTCAGGCCGTATACGAAGCTCACGGCGAATATGGCCGCCACCGGCCAGGACGCCGTAAATGCGGCGGTCAGGAGGGCAGCGGTCGACATGCCGATGCCGATGGCGCCCAGCACTGCGCGCGGTTTCGCGAAGTTGTCGGCGACGATCCCCCATGCGATGCGGCCGATGATTCCCGCGGCCATCGCCGTCGCCAAAGCCGCGCCGGCGAACTGGACGGAGAAGCCGATTCGCTGCGTGAGATAGACCACCAGGAACGTGCTGAGGCAGCTTTGCATGCCGGAGTACGTACTGGATGCGAAGCCCATTTCGCGCAGCCGCGGGTGCGCCAGCACCAGGCGCAGAGGTTCGAGCAGGCTCGCGGGTTTGATAGGCCGGTCGAAATGCCGCGCAAGATCGACGACCGCGCGATAGGGCTGAATGACGAGCGCCAGTGCGACGCAGGCGAATCCCACGGCAAGGGCCGCCATTCTCCATCCGTTCGTCACGATCAGCATTGGCACGATCACGCCTGCCATGGCGCCGCCGATCGGCACGCCGGTTTGCTTCAGGGAAAAAATCAGGCTGCGGATGCGCTCGGGCGTGCGATCCGCCAGGATCGAAGAACTGGACGGGGTTACCGGACCGTAGCCCAAGCCCATGACCAGCGCGCCCATCGCGACCATCCAGGGGTTTGCCGTGGAAATCAGCGCAATGCCGGCGCCGCACAACAGCAGCGAATACTGGCTCATGCGCATCGGACCGACTTTCGCGATGATGCCACCGGAGAACAGCGCGCCGAAGGTGGCGGCACCGAAAGTCAGTGCAGTAACCAGGCCAACCCAGCTTGCCGGAAACCCGATCTCATCGTGCGCGGCCGGCGCGAAGACCGGCGGCGCAAATACCGCCATCGACACCAGCGCCTGGATGGCCATGGTGACGATCAACGGCCAGATGACACCTTTCATTCTAATTCTTGAACCACGGATACCCTCGCCTAGCGTGGAGTACCCTTTTAGGACACGGAGAACACGGAGAACACGGAGGAAAACCAGGAAAGAGAATGGGCGTTGAAGAGAAGGGCAAGTTGGCAGCGACGATCCTATTCGTTGTGCGAGCATCGAATGACGGATATTCATGCCAGATCACTGCGCACCTCCCACGACCAGCTTGTCTCGTCCTTGTTTTCCTCCGTGCTCTCCGTGTCCTCCGTGGTTCAAGACCTAGGCTTTGGACTGGCCGAGCGCCTGGTCGAGATCCCACAGGATATCGTCGATGTCCTCGATGCCGATCGAGATGCGGATCATGTCGGGACCGACGCCGGCCTTGATCTGGTCTTCTTCTGACAACTGGCGGTGGGTAGTGGACGCGGGATGGATCACCAGGGTCTTGGCGTCGCCGACGTTGGCGAGATGCGAGAAGAACTGCAGGGCCTCGATGAACTTGACCCCGGCCTCCATGCCGCCCTTGATGCCGAAGGTCATGATGGAACCCGTGCCTTTGGGCAGGTATTTCTGCGCCAGGGCGTGATACTTGCTGCCGGGAAGGCCAGGGTAATTGACCCAGGAGACGCGCGGATGACCTTCGAGGAATTTCGCGACCGCCATGGCATTGGCGACGTGGCGTTCGACGCGCACGTGCAGGGTCTCGAGACCCTGCAACAGCATCCAGGCGTTGAAAGGCGAAAGCACGGGACCGAGCGTCCGCATGGTTTCCATGCGGCACTTCATGGTGTAGCCGAAGTCGCCGAAGGTCTCGTGGAATATCACACCGTGATAGCCGCGCGAGGGTTCGGTCATCATCGGAAACTTGCCGTTGCCCCAGGGAAACTTACCGGATTCGACCAGCACGCCCCCCATGGTGGTACCGTGGCCGCCGATGAACTTGGTGGCGGAATGGATCACGATGTCCGCACCGAACTTGATCGGCTGGCACAGGTAAGGCGAAGCAAAGGTGTTGTCGATCATCAGCGGCACGCCCGCTTCTTTCGCAATGTTCGCGACAGCCTCAATGTCGAGCACATTGATTTGCGGATTGCCCATGGTTTCAGCGTAGAGCACGCGGGTTCGGGGCGTGATCACCTTACGGAAATTCTCCGGGTCGTCCGGATGGACGAAGACCGTCTTGATGCCGAACTGGCGGAAGGTCACATCGAACTGCGAATAGGTGCCGCCGTACAGCGTGCTGGCGGAAACGATCTCGTCGCCTTCGCGCAGGATGGTGAGCAGGGCGCACATCTGCGCCGCCTGGCCCGAAGAGGTCGCCAGCGCCGCCCGCCCGCCTTCGAGGGCTGCCATCCTTTCCTCGAAAACGGCCACTGTCGGATTCGAGATGCGCGAATAGACGTTACCGAAGGTCTGCAGGTTGAACAGGCTCGCCGCATGCTCGGGGGAATCGAAGACGAACGACGTGGTCTGGTAGATTGGCACCGCGCGCGCGCCCGTTGCCGCGTCGGGGATCTGACCTGCATGAAGGCACAAGGTGCCGAATCCGAATTCTCTGTCTGCCATGATGGTTCAGTGAATAGTGAATAGTGAATAGTGAACGGTGAACGGTGAATGGTGAATGGTAATCAGTGAACGGTGAACGGTGAATAGTAAACGGTGATCAGTGATCGGTTAACCGTGAAAGGCAATCAGTACGCGGGAATTGGTCTCGCCTTTACCGATCGCTGTTCACCGATTACCGTTCGCCGCTTCAGTAAGGAAGCCAATTCGGCCGCTTGGAGGAAATGACTTTGGTATTGACGCCGACCCAGTTCAGTCCGCCGAACAGGCGGCCGTGCTCGATCTTGACGCAACGATCCTGCACCACTTCGAGGCCGGCTTTGCGGGCCTTATCGGCGGCAGCCTCGTTCATGACGCCAATCTGCATCCACAGCACCTTCGCCCCGACTGCTATGGCCTCGTCGACGATTGGATCGATGTCTTCGCTCTTGCGGAAGCAGTCGACGACGTCGATCTTTTCCGGAATATCGCGCACGCTCGAATACACCTTCTCGCCGAGGATTTCCTGGCCCTTGTACGACGGGTTCACCGGGATGATGCGGTAGCCGTGCTCCTGCATGTACTTGGCCGCGAAGAAACTCGGACGGTACCAGTTGGCGGACAGACCGACGACTGCAATGGTCTTGTACTGGCGCAGGATGCGGCGCAGCGTGTTGATATCGGTGGTGTCGCTCATGGTTCTCTTGATAGTGGCTGCTTTGGGAAATGTGAACGGGGCCGGAATTAACAAGGAGGCCGGGATTCGGATTGGAGGGCTTGACCCCTCCGGCTGACTTGAAGCGATTCTAGCACTGCATCGCTCGATGGGAATCTTGACGGGAATGCGGCCCAGTCTGTCCGCAATCAGCTTTCGGGTTCTGCAGCGGCCGTGACGCCAAGCCGGACCGCGCGTTTTTCCTTGCCCAGGCCGCCGATCTTCCTCACGTCGGCATAGAAACGCGTGAAGTCGCCCTTGTTCTCCGCAAGCAGTTGGCGGAAAGCCGGCACCAGCTCCGAATAGGTGGCGACCGGCACGATGTGGGCATTGTTGAGCGCGCCCGCAAAGAACCGGTCGTAGGCGGCGAACCCGCCCCAGGACTGTTTCAAGGTCTCGTACTCGGCTTTCAGGTCCCGAAAGACCGCGGCCTTCCGGCTGCGCTTTTCCGGCTCTGCCAGGTCGGACGCATAAAGAGTCCCGAGCCTGTCCCGATACTTCAAGACCAGGGCGATGAAGCCGCGCTTGTATTCCTGGCGGGTTTCGAAGCCGGCACGCTGTGCGGGTGTCCCGTTGCGCGCCAGCCAGCGCTCCATGCCCTCCAGTTCCACGGCCGTGGCGAAGGATTCGTTGAACATGGTATCGCCGGAAACGTAAACCACCTGGTGCGCCAGTTCGTGAAATACCAGACGCGCGATCTCGGCATCGGGATAGCGGATAAAGGTGTTCAGAACCGGATCGTCGAACCAGCCCAGGGTCGAGTAGGCAGGGACTCCGGATACGAACACATCCCGGCCCTTCGACTGCAATCCCGCACCGAACTCCTCTGCTGTTTTCTCGCTGAAGTAGCCGCGGTAGGCCACGCAACCTGCAAACGGAAAGCACCAGTCCAGCGGCTTCATGGAGAACTCGTCGGTCGCGAATACGTTCCACACGACATAGGGCCGCTGCAGGTCGGCGTACTTGCGATAGCTGCCGTTGTCCGGCAGGGCCAGTTCCGTGCTGGCGAAATCGCGCACCCGCTGCACCAGTTCCAGGCGCTCGCGCAGCTTCGGGTCAGTATGTGAATCGCCGATCAGCGTTTCGATCGGCTGGCTCTTGCGCCAAAGTTCCATCTGGCCGCTGACAGCCTGATAGTAATAACCGACACCGGCGCAGCCGGCGAGGCACAGCAACAGCAAGCCGGCAATCAGCGGCCTGGTCACCGGAACCTGCCTGTCTTCAGAAAGGTCGCCACCGCGCGCGCCGACATCGGCGAGAACGGCATCGCGGTATGAAACACCGGCAACACGATGGAATCGGTGGCGCCGGGCACTTTCGTTTCCTCCAGGCACACAACGCCGTCGTTCGGTTGCGGCAATTGCGAGATCAGCTTGCCGATGCCGAAGGACCGGTCGCCGGCAAGCACACCGATCTCGGCTTCTCCGTTGAACGACGGCTTATCGCGGCGCAGCCAGTCTGATAGCGTGCGGCCAAGTATTCTCTTTCCGACCGCAACCCGTGCCAGTCCATTGGCGGAAATGCTGCCACGATACGGAATGCCCATCAGCACCGCCCGATGTACCTTCAATCCGCCTGCGATCGCCGCCAGGATCAACACGCCGCCGAGACTATGGCCCACGAGGTGAAGCCGGTCGGATTCGAACTTGCGGCAGAACTGGATCAGCCGTTCGACGTTGTAGTCGAGACCGCGAAGCACCGACCAGTAGGAAAAACGGCTGACGACGTAGCCTTCGCGTGCAAGCCGCCAGCCCAGCGGCGCCATCGACGGGCCGTTCAGCCAGAGTCCGTGGACCAGCACAACGCGTTCAGCCACTTGCGTCCTCCTTGAGCAGCACCAGGGACTTCGCGAGCACGCGGCTGTAGCGGACTTTTTCCGTGGCGATGCGCTCAGCGCTCCAGGTCCAGAACCCCTTTCCGGTCTTCATGCCCAACTCTCCGCGCTTCACTTTATCCTCGAGCACGGGTGGCGGACGATCGTCATTGCAAAGGTCGGGAAACACCGAACTCGACGCGAGGAAATTCACATCCAGGCCGGAATGCTCTTTCTGCAGTACCGGCCCCGCCGCCAGGTAGCGCATCCCGAACCCGAAGCGCACCGCCTTGTCCACATCCTCGGGCGACGCAATGCCGCGGTCGATCAATGACCACGCTTCACGCATCAGCGCGTGCTGCAGGCGGTTGGCGAGGAAACCCGGAATATCCCGCTTCACCATGACAGTCATGCAATCAACCGATTCCATGAACCGGCCCATGCCTTGCGCGAGGGCGGGATCGGTCTGGTCCGAACAAACGATCTCGACCAGGGGTACGAGGTGCGCCGGCATGAAGAAATGCAGTCCGAACATTCGCTTTTGCGTCTTCAGTCCCGCGCCGATGCGGCTGATGGGAAAGCTGGACGAATTGCTGGTCAGGGGAGTTCCGGACGATGCGTGTTTTTCCAGTTGCGCGAAGACCTCGCGCTTGACCGCGAGGTCTTCGCTGACCGACTCGATCACCAGGCCGATCTGCTGCCAGGGCAAGGTTGCCAGTTCCGTTGCGACATGGACCGCCGCAGGTCGAGTCTTTCGACCCACGATTTGTTCGCAGGCACCGGCAATGCGTTCCCGCACACTGTCAAGGTTGCGCCCGGGCCGGCTGAAAACATGGACGTCTATGCCACGCGCGGCAAAGATGGCCGCAATATCGGCGCTCATCGTGCCGGCGCCGATGACCGCAACCTGCTGGATGGAGGGAGTGGAAGTCATGAACGAGTCCTGTGCGGAAGCAAAGGCCATTATAGGAGAGGCGGAGGGTGATAGACTTCATTCCCCTGCGCAGGACGTCCATGCCGTTTCCCGTCGAAACCCTGATCGCGATCCCCCTGATCGGGTTGCTCGCCTACATCATCCTCGGAATCTCCGGATTCGGTTCCGCGCTCGTCACGATCCCGCTTCTGGTGCATTTCCTGCCGCTGCAAACCGTGGTGCCGCTGGTGGTGATGGTGGACTTCCTTGCGACCGCGACCACCGGGCTCAGGTTCCGCGAACACGTCGAAGTTGCGGAACTCAAACTGCTGATACCGTCCGTGATTGTGGGCATCCTGGCGGGTGTGACGCTACTGGCGATGCTGCCCAGGCATGCAACGCTGGTGTCGCTGGGCATTTTTGTCACCGCTTACGGCATCTACCGGCTGATCGCAAAGGCGCCCGCTACGGGTATTTCGCGCTGGTGGGGGATCCCGACAGGAATCGGCGGCGGATTGATCGGCGGGCTGTTCGGCGTCGGCGGGCCGATCTACGCCGCGTACATGACGGCGCGCATACCGGACGTTTCCCGGATGCGCGCCACCCTGTCCGCCGTGTTCTCGTTCAGTACCGGACTGCGCGTGCTGGTCTACGTGCTGTCCGGACTGATGCTGCAAACCGAAGTCTGGTGGGCCTTCCTGTGCCTGCTTCCGGTCATGCCGGTCGGACTGTTCATTGGCCACCGGCTGCATGCGAAGCTCACTCGCGACCAGGTCGGACGGTTCATCAGCATACTACTGGTGGTCAGCGGGCTGTCCCTGCTCTGGAAAGCGATCTAGCTCGTCCCGATCACCTGTCAGGAGTGCATCCCGGTATCCGCTCGAAGAGGCGCCCGTCACCCGTCACGGCCTTTCCATCCTGCACGTCGTAGGCAGGATGGTGTCCTTCGCTTCCAGACGCATATCGGTCCTGAAACCGAAGCCGGTATCTTCGAGGTCGTACTTCACTTCACCACCGGCCTTGGTAAACGTCGCGACGTAAAGCGGCTGCATGAGCTGGTGGTCGTCAGGCCGCATCCACAGTTCTCCTGTCGGCCCCGGATGGCGCATGTTTTCCAGCGCCAGGGCGACCTTGAGCGGATCGGAAGACGTCGCTTTCTCCATTGCGGCAATCCACATGTCGAAAGCCGACAGGGCGGGCAGGAAGATAAAATCCTCGTCGAAGCGTTTCTTGTAGCGCAGCGCGAATTCCTTGATCGGGGTGCCAGGGATGTTGATGTGCCACCCGATCACGGTCTTGACCCTGTCTTCACCCGCCTTGCCGATTGCCCTGGGCGTGCCGGTCAGGTAAGCGTAGTTGGTATAGAAGTTTGCGGGCAGCTTGACGTCGGCCGCCGCCTTGATCAGCAATGAAAGGTCCACGCCCCAGTTTCCGGTCAGGATCGTATCCGCGCCACTCGCCTTGATCTTCGCGATATAGGGAGCGAAATCCTTGATCTTGCCGATCGGGTGGAGCTCGTCACCGACGATCTTCACGTCAGGCCGTTTGCTCCCGAGCAGCTCCTTGCCCACGCGGGCCACTGTCTGGCCGTATGCATAGTCCTGGTTGATGAGATAGACGCTTCGAATGTCCTTGCGGCCGGCCATATGGCTGGTCATGGCCGCCAGTTTCATGTCGACATTCGCGTCGAAGCGGAAATGCCAGAAACTGCATTTTTCATTGGTGAGCGCCGTGTCGATCGACCCGAAGTTCAGGTGGATGATGCTGCGCTCCGGATCGCGGGCGTTGTGCTTGGTGATGGCGTCCGAGAGGGCGTGCGCATTGTGCGATCCAGACGCCTGGACGATGAAGCGCACATTCTGGTCGGCCGCCTGCTTGAGCGCGATCAGGCTTTCCTGCGGGCTGCCCTTGTTGTCGTAGGCGACGAACTCGAGCTTTGTGCCGCCGAGCACACCGCCCCTGGCGTTCTGCTCGTCGATGAGCATCTGGAAAATGTGGGCGCCGGCATTGCCCTGGAATGCGAACGGCCCGCTGAGCGGTTCGATCAGGCCGAGCTTGATGGTGTCGGCCGCCAGCGTATTCCCGGTCACGGCCAGAAGCGCCGCCACAATGCATCTCCTTAATTCCCTGGACATGGTTTCCTCCCCGTTTTGTGAACAACCTGGTCGTTCCCGGCTCCGGGCTTTCCTGCTCGAAGCATAGTTTGGAATCCGCCGAATACCAGTGAGACTCGGACCTCTGGGCAGGAATGGCGGTGCCCTTTGCGCGATTCGCAGAAGAAGAAAACGCCCGGCACTTGGCTGGGCGTCTTTACTCCCTCTCCGCCACGGGGAGAGGGTGGGGCTGAGGTGGCTCTTACGGCCTTTCCATCTTGCAGGTCGTTGGCAGGATGTTGTCCTTGGCCTCGATCCGAATGTCGCTGCGCCATCCATAGCCGGTCCCGTCGGCATCGTACTTGACGCCCTTCTGACCCACCTTCGCGAATGTCGCGACGAACAGAGGCTCCATCAGTTGGTGATCTTCGGGTCGCATCCAGGCTTCGCCGACGCCGGCGTCGTAGCGCATGTCTTCCAGCGCCTTTGCAACTTTCACTGGCTCGGCGGAACCCGCTTTGTCGATCGCCTTCGCCCACATGTCGATGGTGTACTTGATCGGCAGGAAACCCCAGTCTTCGTCGTACTTTTTCTTGTAATCGAGGTAGGTCTTTTCCATCGGACTGCCGGGAAGGTTCGGGAACCAGCTCGCGACTGTCTTTACGCGGTCGGCGCCGGAACCGCCGAAAGCCCGCGGCGTGCCGACCAGGTAAGCGTAGTTTGTATAGAACGTCGCCTTCAATCCGGCTTCTTCCGCGGCCTTGATCAGCAACGCCAGATCGCTGCCCCAGTTGCCGGAAAGCACGCTGTCCGCGCCGCTGGCCTTGATCTTGGCAATGTACGGCGCGAAGTCCTTGACCTTGCCGGTGGGGTGCAGTTCGTCGCCGACGATGTCGATGTCCGGACGCTTTTTGGTGATCTGTTCCCGGGTAACCCGCTGTACCGAGTGGCCGTAGGCATAGTCCTGGTTGATCACATAGAGCTTCTTCGCACCTTTGTCCGCGGCAATGACCGCAGTCAGCGCGTCGATTTTCATGTCCACGTTCGCATCGAAACGGAAATGCCAGTAGTTGCATTTCTCGTTGGTCAGCGCCGGATCGATGGCCGCATGGTTCAGGTAGATGACTTCCTGGCCGGGATTGCGCTGGTTGTGCTTGAGTATCGCGTCGGTCAGCGCATGGCCGACATGCGAACCGTTGCCCTGAGTCACGTAGCGGATGCCCTGGTCAATCGCCTGCTTCAGCGCGACCAGGCTTTCCTGCGGGCTCGACTTGTTGTCGAGACTGACCAGTTCGAGCTTGGTGCCGCCGAGCACGCCGCCGCGCGCGTTGATTTCGTCGATGGCCTGCTGGATATGGCGATCGCCCGACTGTCCCTGCAGCGCGAACGGGCCGCTCTGCGGATCGATGTGGGCGATCTTGATGGTGTCCGCCGCGAATGCGCCCGCCGCGAACATGCAGAAACCGGCCGCGAACAGCCGGACTAACAATTTGCCGAACATGCTGCCTCCTCCATCATTGGGTCCAGGGAAAGTCCGGTCTGCGCCGGCGTTTTGCGGTGCCGCAAATTCTGCTGCTGCCCGTCTTTAACGTACGGGCAGGCGAATCAGCATACACCGGGTTCGTGTGCTGCTTCTGCAGCGTAAGCCAATGGCGGGCCGGCAAAGAAAAGGGGCGGCTTACGCCACCCCCGAAATCCCGGGAAATCCCAGGAGAGAGATCGTTAGCGCAGAATGAAAACGTCGTACTTCACGTACCCGCCCTCGCCAAGTTTCACCTCGACCACCTTGTTGACCAGTTGAACAGTGTTGAGCCAGGCATATTTCTCCGATGAGGTCTTAAACGTGGGTGCGGTAATGAAGTAGGGAATGTCCCTGGTGGTCAGCAATTCCCCCTTGCCCAGTTTTTCCGCGCTCTCTAGCCCGCGCCCGGGGGTGCGGCGATCCAGACGGCCGGGCGAGCGGAGCCATCGTCCTCTCCCCCGGTCGTGCCGACTGCCTGCCCTTGTCCGGGGCGGGTCTGGTTTCGGATCATTCTAGGAAGCTTTTGCGGGTCCGGCCAGAGAGAAACTACGGGCCCCGGACCAGTTAATAATCTGCGGAGGGTGACTTTTGACTTACTTTTCCCGCGCCTAGGCCGCCTGTGAGCGGCATTTAGCCCGAGCCGCTGAACAGGCTTGAAACCTCATTTAGTTCAATCTACTATAACAACTGTTATAACGCCTTGGAGCACCTATGTTTACCCTCAAACTCACCCAGATCGGCAATTCGGTTGGTGTCATCCTGCCCAAGGAAGTGCTGGCGAGACTTAAGCTCGAAAAAGGCGACGAGGTCTACATTACCGAGTCGCCCGACGGCTATCGCATCACCCCACACAGTTCCGATTTCGAGGAGCAGATGAAAGTCGCGCGCGAAATCATGAAGGAACGGCGAGCGGTGTTGCGAGAGTTGGCAAAATGACGGAATGGGTCTGGATCGATCCGGCGGTCGTTCTCGCGGTACATGAAGATCAACTGGCGGAGCACGGCGGCGGCACCGGTGTTCGAGATATGGGATTGCTGGAATCCGCACTTGCACGTCCAAGGAATCTGGTGGCCTACGGTGAGCCTGATTTCGCCGATCTCGCTGCATCGTATGGTTTTGGGCTCGCGTGCAACCATCCGTTCGTGGATGGAAACAAGCGGACGGCATTCGTCAGCGCAGAACTATTTCTTCAACTGAACGGCCACCGGCTCGTTGCGGACGATGCGGCCTCCGTGCTGACCATGCTCGCGGTCGCGTCCGGGGAACTGGACGAGGCCGGCTTCGCCGCATGGTTGCGCCAACATTGCGTCAAGCGCTGACGCACGTCGCTTTCCTCAGCGCAGCGGCCGGAAGAACTCCCGCACCTCGTGCGCCAGCAACTCCGGTTGCTCAAGCGCCGCAAAATGCCCGCCTTTGGGCATTTTCGTCCAGCGGCGGATGTCGCCGTACATCTTCTCGGCGAGCGAGCGCGTCGGGCGCAGGATCTCCTTCGGGAATTCCGCATAGCCCATCGGCACGTTGATGACCGCACCGTCGGGTATCGGCCAGGGCCCATGCATGCGCGCGTAGTAGGGCCAGAACGACGAACCGATCGCACCGGTCACCCAGTACAACATGATGTTGGTCAGCATCGCGTCCTTGCCGATGTAGCCGTCGAGGTCGCCCTTGTGGTCGCTCCAGGTGTGGAATTTCTCCACGATCCACGCGGCCAGGCCGACAGGGGAATCAGTCAGCGCATAGGCCAGCGTTTGCGGCTTGGTGCCCTGGATCCAGGTGTAGCCCACTTCCTCTTTCATCCAGTGCGCCCGTTCCTCGAAGTAGCGTTTTTCGTCGTCAGTCGGTTTCTCGGGCAAAGGCGTGTCGCGGCGCAGGCTGAGGAGGTTAAGGTGAATGCCGGCCAGGCGATCGGGATAAGAGTACGCGAGCCTGGAAGTCACAAATCCGCCCCAGTCACCACCCTGCGCGGCGAAGCGCTTGAAACCAAGCACCCCGGTCATCAGTTCCGCGAACAGGTCGGCGATCTGCTGCACCGAAAAACGCTGGCCGGGCGTATACGAGAACGTGTATCCAGGCAGGGACGGGGCGATCACCGTGAACGCATCCGCCGCGTTGCCGCCAAAGCGGGCGGGATCGGTCAGCATCGGGATGATCTTGTGGAACTCGTGCACCGACCCCGGCCAGCCATGCGAGAGCAGCAGCGGCATCGGCGTTGGGCCCTTGCCCTCGACACGGATGTAATGCACATCGGTCCCCGCGAACTTCACCTTGTAGTGGTCGAAGGTGTTGATGTGCGCTTCGTGCTTGCGCCAGTCGTATTTGTCGCGCCAGTAGTCGGTCAGCGTTTTCATGTAAGCGAGGTCGACGCCCACCTTCCACGGTTCACCGGACACTTCGTCGGGCCAGCGCACGCGGGAAAGCCGCTGCTTCAGGTCGGTGAGCTGTTCGTCGCCGACGTGCAGCTTGAATGGAATCGGGGCGATGCTCATGAATCCTCCGGAAAATTTTTAATCGAAGCGCCATTGTCGGCACGGATGCGACAGGCGTCCAATATATTGCCGCAGGCGGATTGATAGCCTTCAGGAATTAAAACCAAGTCCAACCCACTAACCACAAAGGCGCGAAGACGCAAAGGGGGCGCAAAGAAAATCAATGACAAGGTAAGAGGCAGCAAACACGCCGCTGGATTATCGAGGTGTCAACTCCAGGAATTCGCGGACCGAGATCCTTATCTGGGCCATCGGGCGCCTCTATCTCTCGTTTTCCTTTGCGCGTCCTTTGCGTCTTCGCGCCATTGCGGTTAAGGGTCAGTCCTACCTGGCGACGTCGTCGCAAGTCGACTGGTGCGCCGAGTACCCTACCCGCACCGGGCTGCCGACGATCACCAGGAAATTCTTCTGGATCGCATAGGCTTCCTGCTCGCGGTGGTACCAGCGCGAACAGGGCTTCATGTCGGCGTGTTGGTTGTTGAGGTCCTGCAGGTAGTGGACGAGTTCATGCAGCAGCACCGAACGGTCGAACAGACGGATTTCCGGCTTCAGCTTCTCATCGAGAAAGATGCCCTCGCCGGGCCGGTAAATCGCGAGCGCGGCGCAGGGCCCACCGCAGACCAGATTCTGCAGTTCCGAGGACGGCAGACGATGCAGTTTCGGAAGCGTGGACGGGCGTGGATACTTGGACAATTGATCCAGCGCGGAAAGAAGTGCGGGCAGCAACTGCGCGTCCGTCATCGGATTGGTGTCGCCGAGCGATTGGTCGAAGCGCGTGGGGCTGTCGTTCTGGTAGGTGCCATACATGCCCGGAGAGGGGCTGCGATCGGCGGCAGCCTGCTTCTCCGCTGCCGACACCGGTGCGGAACACCCCATGCAGAGAAGCGCGCCGCAAAGGAATGCGCGAAGTCCGGACCAGCGCGAACAAACCTGGGCGCTCATGATCCAGCTACAAGTTGCTGCTTCTCTTCGTTCGGCATCGCCGTCGGTTTTGTGGAGCACGATTGGACCACTGCGGACGCCGGGCGCCGCTGCGTCTGACCGGTCAGGTCGACTTCTCGCCCGGCCTGGCAGGTCTGGCGTTTCCTGGCACCGGTTCTGCAGGCACAGCCGGCCGCGTCAGACTTTCAATGGTCGCGGCTCTTTCCTTTGCACGCGCAAGTTGTTCCGGACTAAGGCCGGCCGTCAGCTTTTCCAGATCGGCTTTATTCTGTTTCGCTTCCGCGGCATCTTCCGGCGGGTAGCGCATGTCGGCGACGCTGAACCACGCGAAGGCTTCCACCGCGTCGGCGTCGAGGCCCCGGCCTTCTGCGTGCATGGCCCCGATGCTGTGCATTGCGGAGGCATAACCCTTGTCGGCCGATTTGCGGAACCAGGCCAGCGCTTCGCCCAGATCGCGGCTGACGCCCTTGCCTGCTTCATGGAGCAGGCCGACGTTGTACATCGCCATGGGCTCGCCCTGTTCGGCCGCACTCTGGTACCAGGTCATGGCCATGCCGAGGTCCGTGCCGACGCCGTGGCCGTTTTCGTAGAGATCGCCGACGCTGTTCATCGCCCAGGCATTACCCAGGAAAGCCGACTGGTGCCACCAGTCGAACGCCTGCTTGAAATCCTTCTCGACACCGTCGCCGTTCGCGTACAGCAGGCCGATGTTGTTCATGGCGACTGTATAGCCGTGCTTCGCCGCCTCCTTCCACCAGCGCAACGCCTCGTCATAGCTCTGTTTGCCGTCGTGGCCCTTGGCCCACAGCAGCGCCAGGTTGTTCATGGCCCGCACGTCCCCCTGCTGGAGCAAATCGGCAAGCAGAGCCGGGTCCAGCATGTCCTTTCCGGGGGTGAGGTTGGTAAAGGTTTCTTCCTGCTCCAGCGCCCAGCATGCGGTGGAAACCAGGAGCAGCGCGGTAAGTATTGCGGAACGAAGTTGCATAGGAGCCCTCATTTGCGTCTACCCAATAGACCGTGACGCCGCATGGTGGTTCAGCCCTGTTGCAGGAAGGGAATCATGTCCCGCATCAGGGCGTCCGGCACTTCCTCGGGGATGAAATGCCCGCAAGGCAGCGCATGGCCGCGCACGTCCTTCGCTTTCTCCCGCCAGGTGGCGAGCACGTCGAACAACGTATGCATCTTGCCGTATTCCCCCCAGATCGCCAACAGCGGACACGACAGTTTCTTGCCGAGGTCGCGTTCGTCATCGGCGAGATCCGTAGTGGCAGCGGCCCGGTAGTCCTCGAGTCCGGCCCGGATGGTGCCCGGCAGCGTGAATGCGCGCAGGTATTCCCGGAACATCGGCTCCTCGATCGCATCCTGGCGATAGCACAGGGCGCGAAACATGCTGCGCAGGAACGGTTCGGCGCTGTTGGCGAGCATGATCTCAGGGAGGTCTGGCACCTGAAAGAAGAACCAGTGCCAGTAAGCCGCAGCAAGATCCTTTCCGGCATCGCGGAATACCGTATGGGTCGGCACGATGTCCAGCACCGTCAGACTCTTCACCGCGTCGGGATAGTCCACCGCCAACCGATGGGCTACCCGCGCACCGCGATCGTGTCCGACGAGCGCAAAGCGCTCAAAACCCAGCGCCGCCATGGTTTCCTTCACGTCCTTCGCCATGCTGCGCTTGTCGTAGCCGTCTCTCGGCTTGTCGGAATCGCCGTAGCCGCGCAGGTCGGGGCACACCACCGCGAAGCGGTTGAGCAGCGGCGGGGCGACTTTGCGCCACATCTGCGCGGTCTGCGGATAGCCATGAAGCAGCACCACGGGATCTCCCTCGCCACCGACCCACGCGTTGACGCGGATTCCGTTGGCACGGATGGTCTGCTGCTGCATGCCGGGCATGAAATCGCTCATCTAAAACCTTTCTACAGCAAGCGCTCACCGCAGAGGACGCGGAGGACGCAGAGGAATGACAAGGGCGAGGAAGAAACTGGAATCAATTGCGGGCGCGGATAATCGCGGCTTTACATGGCCAATATACATCGACGTGGGCAGCAGGTTCATCAACTCGCCAGGCAATCCCTTGTCGCTGTTTCTCTCTTTGGGTTTCCTCTGCGTCCTCCGCGTCCTCCGCGTCCTCTGCGGTGAGAGCGTTGGCTTATCTGTCGAGATACTTGCGCAGGCGCTCGACACCCTCTTCCAGAACCGGAATCGGTTTCGGGTAGGAAAACCGCACATGCTGTTTCGCCTCGTGGGTGCCGAAATCGATGCCGGGGGCGATGGCGACGCCGGCGTTTTCCAGCAGGTCCCAGCAGAACTTGTAGCTGTCGTCGGTGAGGCGCTCGCAGTTCGCATAGATGTAAAAGGCGCCTTCCGGCGTGACCGGAATGTCGAAACCGAGACTGCGCAGGGCTGGCAGCAGGAAATCGCGCTGTGCCTTGAAACCGTCGCGCCGCTGTTCCAGCAATGCCAGCGTGTCCGGATGGAAGGCCGCGAGCGCGGCTTTCTGCGCCAGGTCGGAGGGCGATATGAACAGGTTCTGCGCCAGCTTGTCGAGCGGCGGCACGTACTGCTCCGGCGCCACCATCCAGCCGAGGCGCCAGCCGGTCATTCCGAAGTATTTGGAAAAGCTGTTGATGATGAACACATCGTCGGCGAACTCCAGGGCGCTGCGATCGCGCTTGCCGTAAGTCAATCCGTGATAGATCTCGTCGACGATCAGCACGCCACCGCGCGCACGGGTGACGGCATGGATGCGTTCGAGCTCGTCGTGATCGATCAGTGTGCCGGTGGGATTCGACGGCGAAGCGATCAGTACGGCCGCGGTCCTTTCCGTCCAGTGTTTCTCGACCAGCGCGGCGGTGAGCTGGTAGGCCGTTGAGGCGCCGACCGGGATGCCGACGGCTTCGCCCTCCATGGTGCGCACGAAATGACGGTTGCACGGATAGCCGGGATCAGCCATCAGCACCTGGCTGCCCGGCGACAGCAGCGTACCCATGGTGAGAAGCAGCGCGCCGGAGGATCCCGTCGTGACGGCGATGCGCGAGCGCGGCACGTCCACGCCGTAACGCATGCGGTAAAAGCCGGAGATTGCATCGCGCAGTTCGGCGATGCCGAGCGATGGTGTGTAGCCGATGCGCCCGCCCTGGATGGCGCGGATGCCGGCTTCTGCGATCAGCGGCGGCACGGGAGCGTCGGGTTCGCCCACCACCATGCTGGAAATCGTGCGTCCGGCCGCTTCCAGTTCCTTGGCGCGATTGATCAGTACCACGACGTGGAACGGTTCGATTTCCCCCATGCGTGAGGCGAGTTGCACCGTCGGGCGGCGGGGGAGTATCTCTGGTCGGTTCATTCAAGGACCTCGGTCGTAAAGCAGGCAACAGCAACGGCACAGCGATGCAGCAGGGTGAATTTTATGCTGCTCAACCGCCTCACAGCAACGCGCCGGTTCAAAAATCCGCAGCGACCGACTAACATATCGGTCCTTTCATGAACTCCAACAAGATGGGAATACCGAAACATGAAGATTGCAATCATCGGCAGCGGCGGCGTCGGCGGCTATTTCGGCGCCCGGCTCGCGGCCAGCGGACAGGATGTCACCTTCGTTGCGCGGGGCGCGCACCTCGAAGCGATGCAGAAAAAAGGATTAAAGGTGTTGAGTGCGCTCGGCGACCTGCATTTACCGGAAGTGAGGGCTACCAGCGACACCACGATTGTCGGGCCGGTCGACGTCATCATGATCGGCGTCAAGCTCTGGGCTACCGAGGAAGCCGCTGCGACCGCCAAACCGATGATCGGCCCGAACACGGTCGCCGTATCGTTTCAGAACGGCGTGGTCGCCGTCGATACGCTGCTGCCGATTCTGGGCATGGAACATGTGATGGGCGGCGTCGCCAACATCGCGGCGCTAATCGAAGAGCCTGGCGTCATCCGCCACAATGGCAATATGGCGAACCTGTTCTTCGGCGAACTCGACGGCAAACCCTCTCCCAGATCCCAGGCATTGCAGGTGGCCTGCAAGATTGCCAACGTTCAGTCCGAAATCGTCACCGATATCAACAAGACCATCTGGGAAAAATTCGTTCGCCTGGTTACGCTATCGGCCCTGACCTCGCTGACGCGGATGCCGATCGGACCGATCCGGGCCGACGCCGATACGCGGGCGCTGATGCAGCAGGTGATGGAAGAAGTGGTGACGATCGGAAAAGCCAGGGGCGTGAAATTCGATGAGGGCCTCGTCACCGACCAGATGTCCAAAGTCGACACCTACCCGGCCACCATGGTGGCGTCGATGTGCGGCGACCTGCGTCGCGGCAACCGCCTGGAGCTGCCTTGGCTCTCGGGCATGGTCGCGAAGTTCGGCAAGGAGCTCGGCATTCCCACACCAGCCAACCAGTTTGTCTACGCCGCGCTCAAGCTCCACGCCAACGGCCGGCCGGCCGAGGCTCAAGTTTAAGGCAACACCCAACGCAGAGGCGCGGAGGGCGCAAAGGACGCAGAGGAAAAACAAAAATGGAACCAGGTGCGCGTATGTCAAATGGAAGCGGTGCCAACGGTTGCTATGGGCGCGTGACTTTGCTATCCAACCTTCTCTCTTTTTCTTGCTTTCTCCGCGTCCTTTGCGTCCTCCGCGCCTCTGCGTTGAGATTTAACTTTTGGAGGTATCAATGAAACTGACAATAAAAAACATCCGGGCACGCGCCGTGCAGGTGCCGTTGAAGCGCCCGCCGCGGTCCGCGTCCGGTGAGATTCCCAATGCGGCGCTGGTGCTGATCGACCTCGAAACCAACGAAGGCATCACCGGCAGCAGTTATCTGTTTGCGTTCATGCGCAGCATGCTCAAGCCCACGGTGGCCATGGTCGAAGCGCTGGCGGAGATGATCAACGGCGATGCGCTCGTTCCGTTCGAGATCGAAGCGAAGCTGCGCAAACGTCTGACACTGCAGGATTCCCACGGCATCGCCGGCCAGGTTATCGCGGGCATCGACATGGCGGCGTGGGATGCTTATGCCAAGGGGCTCGGCGTGCCGCTGGTTCGCGCGCTGGGCGGCGAGGTCAAGCCGGTGCGGGCCTATAACAGTTGCGGACTGTGGATCAAGGATCCGGCTTTGCTCGCTGACGAGGCCTCACAATTGATCGTCGAGGGCGGCTACACGGCGGTGAAACTGCGTATCGGCCGGCCGAATTTCAAGGAGGATCTTGCCGCCGTACGCAACGTGAAGAAGCGCATCGGCGACGATGTTATGCTGATGACCGACTTCAACCAGAGCCTGTCGGTAAACGAAGCCGTCCGCCGCGGACAAGCGCTCGACGACGAGGGCCTGTACTGGATTGAAGAACCGATCCGCCATGACAACTATGCCGGCTGCGCGAAAATCGCCGCCGAAGTAATGACGCCGATCCAGATCGGCGAGAATCTGCTCAACACGGCAGAAATGCAGAAGGCGATAGACGCGGAGGCGGCCGAGTATTACATGCCCGATGTACAGCGCATCGGCGGGGTCACCGGCTGGATGCGGGCGGCGGCCATCGCGCAGGTTCACAACCTCGACCTGTCCAGTCACCTGTTCCCGGAATTCAGCGCGCACCTTCTGGCGGTCACCCCGACCTGCCACTGGCTCGAATATATGGACTGGGCCAATGCCATCCTGGAGCAGCCGTTCGAGGTCAAGAACGGCTATCTGTCCATCCCAGATCGTCCGGGTGCGGGCATCGCCTGGAACGAGGAGGCGGTCAGGAAATACCTCGCCGCGTAAAGGTTCGCTGCGATGCAATACTACGGTGACAGGTTTTCGCCGCCGGTTCCGCATCAACAGGGCTGCCAATGTTGCATCACAGCAGTCCGGCAGCACGGCGCTTTGCGGTCAAGATTTCGCGTCTTCCTTGCGTAAGTCCTCGCCGGTCGATCGCACGGATGGCCGAACATCGGAAATCCAGTTACGATCAAAAACTAAGTGCGCTTTGCTTTAACTCATGTTAAGTCTTGCCCGTTCCTCCGTTCCGAGTGATGTGAGCGCGAATGGCTTCTCGACGCGCCGCAGCATTCGAACATTTCCCTGGCGAGTATTGGGGCCATTCGCTGAAGTTTGTCCCAGACAAGGAAAACCACCGACATAAAAACCCGCTTGGCAAAAGTGGCCGGGCCTTATGACTTTTCGCATCTGACACTTGTATCCACTCCGATGCCAAGAGTAGTCTTGCAAACACAAACTGTAGCGTGCGCATGAACAAGACACGCAACGAGATCTGAAGCCCAAACAGACAGCACGGAGGAGCGATGAGGACGACGCAATCTACCCTGTTGGCAACCTTGCTCGTGGCGTTCTGCCTTGCATCCGAGGCAGGCGCCGACGACTCGAATAAAACGCGGGTGGGCACCTGCAACGATGCCAAGAGCCAGATGGACTATTTCTGCAATCCTGCCAATGCCGCGAGCGACAGCATGGTGGCCCTCGGCACCGCTTGCAACAATGCCAAGAATAACGTCAAGGAAGCCTGCGAGGGCATTGTCGAGGCCGACAAGACTTACGAATTCGACGACAAGAAGAAAAAATAGGCGGCCCGGCGACGGCGCAGCCGAAGTTCGTACTGCCGAACATCTCATCACGAAGCAGAGGCCCCTGTGAGAACACCTTCTTTGATCGGCGCGTGTCTTCTGGGACTTGCCACGACCGCCTGTTTCGCAGCGGAGGCCGACACGCGCGCCGGCACCTGCGAAGACGCGAAGAAACAACACGAGTACTACTGTGAAGGCAAGAACGATCCGAACGACATTTTCACCCAGGCGAATATCGCGTGTAACAACGCCAAGAGAAATATGGCTGCAGCTTGCGAAGGCAAGACCGCGCCGGATGCGGAGTACAAGTTCGAAAAGAAGTGAAGCAGCGGGTTTCGGCCGGACGCCCACTTCCGGATTGAGTTTTGTGCAAGCAGTCGTGTCGAGGGTTCAGTGCGACTTTATTCCAACGTAACGCCCAGCTAAGGAGGAGTCATGACAGAACAAAGACGTATCGGCGTTCACATGAGCGACGACGAAATGAAACTGGTCGACCCGGCGGACGAAGTTGCGTTTCGTTCTCCGGTGCCGACGCAGGTCGTCTCCAACGGCGAATACAATCCATTGCCCCAGACCGATGACCAGAAAAAGGTCGAGGGCTTGATCAAGGAACTCGCCGACGTTCAGGCCAAACGCCACAACATCAGTCGCCGCCAGTTCCTGGCGAGCAGCGCCGGAATGGCCACGGCGTTCCTGGCGATGAACAAGGTTTTCGGCCCGGTCTGGGATGTTTCCGAGGCAGAGGCCGCCGACATGGAAATGTCGACGTACCGCGCCGGCCAGCTTTCCGGCCAGTTCATTTTCGATGACCAGACGCACTTCATCCGCGACGACTTCAAGCAGGAAGGTCTGCTGGGTCTCACCAAGTGGGCGGTCGGCGCCAATGTCAACGCGGACATCATGTCGGTGCCGTTGACTCTGGGGCGCTACAAGATGGACAACTACCTGAAGGAGATCTTCCTCGACAGCGACACCAAGATCGCGCTGCTCTCGGGCGCGCCGTTCGACGATCCGTCCTGGTGGCTGTTGTCCAATGACGCCATCCAGACCGCCTGCCGCGCGGTGAACAAGATGGCCGGAAGCACGCGCATGCTCGGACATACCGTGATCACGCCCAAGTATCCGAACTGGATGGACGAAGTCGACCGCGGCATCGAATCCTTGCATCCGGTGTCGTGGAAGTCCTACACCATCGGCGACCCGTTCGGACCTTCCAAGTATGCGTGGCGCCTGGACGACGAAAAACTGATGTACCCGTTCTACGAGAAGGCGATCAAGTCAGGCATCAACACAATCTGCATCCATAAGGGCCTGATGCCGCGCGACTACGAGAAAGCTTTTGCCGGCACCTGGGAAAGCGCAACCGTGAAGGATCTGGGCAAGGCCGCGAAGGATTGGCCTGGAATGAACTTCGTCATCTACCACTCGGCGCTGCGTCCGTGGCTGGCGGATCAACCCGATGCCGACCTGCAGAAGTTCCTCGACACCGGTTACGTCGAGTGGGCCACCGACCTTGCGCGCATCCCGGAGAAGTTCGGTGTGAACAACGTGTACGCCGAAATCGGCAGCACGTTTGCCAGTACCGCCGTGACCAATCCCCGGTTCTGCGCTGCGTTCATCGGGCAGCTCGTGAACATGATGGGGCCGGAGCGGGTGGTCTGGGGCACCGACTCGGTGTGGTACGGCAGCCCGCAATGGCAGATCGAAGCCATGCGCAGGCTGGAGATTCCGGACGACATCATGAAGAAGTTCAAATGGAAGACAAAACTGGGCGGACCGAACAGCGAGGTCAAGCAGAAAATCTTCGGCCTGAACGGTGCGCACCTTTACGGTCTAGACATGAAGATCAGCGCAGACAAGCCCTTCACCCAGGACCAGATCGCCCTGATCAAGGCGGATTACATCGCCATGGGCGGCGAGCGCAGTAACGCCGCTTACGGTTATGTCGCCAAGAGCGATACCGTTTACACCGGCATCCCCGCCGTCTGAGTAATCTCTCCCCCTCGGAAGCCGGAGCTCGTCTCCGGCTTTTTTTATGGCTGTCCCCCGTGGATGACTCTCCTGTCATTCCGTCGACAACCACTCGTAGTCCTTCCCCAGTTCCGGCTTGCCGTCCGCCTCGCCGTGCCCGAGGCTCACCAGCCAGGAAATCAGGTTGCCCTTTTCGATTGCAGTGCAGGGGCGCTTGAGCAGGTAATTGCAGTTGAGCCGGAACCATTTTTCAACGGTATCGTAATCAGTAAACCGGCGCGGATTCGCGACTGGCGCGAACGCGCCGATCTCGCGTTTCTTAGCGTGCTGCGGATCCACGTGCTCCCTGTCGTCGATCACGTGACAGGCCCGACACAGGATCTTGGTGCGGTGACGCAGGATCGACCGGCGCGGGTCCGTCAAATGACACGAGACACAGCCGGTTTCTCCGACGACCGGCAGCGCATGCTTGCGGAAGTAGAATGCGCGTCCGTCTTCCGGCGAAAAATTCTCGAAGTCCGCCGATTCGGCCCTTGCCTGCGCGTGGTAAAGGGCGAGCAGATCCGCCGGAGTCTGGGCGGAGGCGCTGCACGGCAAGCACGCGCCTGACAGCGGCAGCAAGAGGAGCAGCATCCGAAACGAAATCCGGCCACGTTCGCGGTACCCCCATGCCTGCGGCATCCAGTCCGTCCCGCCGGTCAGATCGAAGAAAGAAATTTCAACAGCGCTTCGCGATCGGCTTTGGACATGCCGCGGAATGCCTCGCGCGAGGCTGAAGCTTCGCCGCCGTGCCAGAGAATGGCCTCGGTTGCATTTCGCGCGCGCCCGTCATGCAGCATCGCCGTGCTGCCGCTCACGATTGCAGACAGTCCGATGCCCCAAAGCGGCTGGGTGCGCCAATCGCGGCCACCCGCCTTGAAGTCGGGCCGGTTGTCCGCGAGTTCCTCGCCCATGTCATGAAGCAGCAAATCGGTATAGGCGTGAAAAACCTGGTCCTTGATCTGCGGCAGCCCCGGCAGCGGGCCGGCTTTCATTTCCGGCACATGGCAAATGGCGCATCTCGCCTCGACAAACAGCTTCTCCCCAAGCGCGTAACCCGGATCGCCAACGTTGCGGCGCGCCGGTACGGCCAGCGCCTGCGTCCAGAATTCCAGTTCTTCCCAGTTGATATTGATGAGTTCCGGCTTGTTTCCGGGCGGCTGAAACGCGCAGTCCTTTTGCACGGGCGGGCAGTTCTCCTTGTCGAACAGCGGTGAGGTCACGCCGATATCTCCATGGAACGCAGCGGCGATCTGTTGCTTGATGGAGGGCTGGCTCGACTTCCAGCCGAACCGGCCGAGCGCGACGCGCTTGCCGATGCCGTCCCAGACGTAATTCGGTCGCCCGTTCACCCCCTGCGATTTCTGCTTCTCGGCAATGGCCAGAATGTCGGCCTCGGTCACGGCCTCGAGCATTCCCAGCCCATAAGTTGGCTGCGCGATTCTCAGCGAGTACATCACTTCCGGGCCGAGCGGGCCGAAATTGAGCTTCTCCACTCTGAGCTTCGGCTTGCGCAACATGACCCTTTCACCGTCAGCGAAAGTGAGCGGAGATTCCTCCCAGTCGAGATACAGGTTGGCTTCCTGTCGGACGCGTTCACCCAGATAGGTCGCGTCTTTGTCCTGCCCCATCAGCCCCTGATTCTGGATCTGGTCGCCGTAGTTCGGATGCGGGACCGGCTCGCCGTGTTCGCCTTCGCCGGGAAGGGAAATGCGCACCAGCACGGACAACAACTGCTCTTCGGGCGACTTCGGCGGATGGCCCCGCCCGCCCCCGACATGGCAACCCGAGCAACGGTCCGCTATGAAGGTCGGGCCGAGTCCCCAATCGCCGCCGAGCGACGGAAATACCACCCACCTCTGGTTGAAATGCTGCCGGCCGCGCAGAAATTTTTCGCTTTCACGGTAGGTAAGGACCGGGGCCGGCGCCGAATAAGCAGTCTGGTCGGTCAGCGCCACGGTGAAACTGCCTGCAGACAACGCTGCCGGCGCAATCTCATCCACCGCCGCCGGCGCCGCCAGGGCCACGCCGATCAGCACTGCTGCAGCGCCACTGGATACCGCTCGCATCGCCAGACTCCTCCCGATTACCATGCCAGCCTCAAAAGTATCGGATCGGCGGTGTCTGCGCAATCGACATCGCGCTCATCGGGCGTTCCATGCGCCGGCAATGCATGGAACGGGCACAAGGTCAAACGGCATCACCTGGCGTAAAATGTCTGCTTGAGGGGCGTATGCCTGCGCTCAAAGACGATCAGGAACTGAAGAGGAACCGGCCATGAATCTGCCCGCGGAAAAACATCATTCAGCAATCGAGGAAATACGCGCCCGGTTCGGCGACCGGCTCTCCACCAGCACCGGCGTGCGCGACCACCACAGCAAGGACGAGTCCTGGCATCACCCGCACCGGCCCGATGCCGTGGTGTTTCCGAACAACACCGAAGAAGTCGCCGAGATCGTGCGCATCTGCGCCGCGCACAAAACCCCTGTGGTTGCCTACGGTACCGGCACTTCGCTGGAGGGCAATGTGATTCCGCATCATGGCGGCGTGGTCGTCGACCTGATGAACATGAACAAGGTGCTGCGCGTCGGCGCGGAAGACCTGGATGTCACGGTCCAGGCGCGCGTCACCCGCAAGGAGTTGAACGCCTTCATCCGCGACCAGGGCCTGTTCTTTCCGATCGACCCGGGTGCGGACGCGTCGCTGGGCGGCATGGCAGCCACGCGAGCGTCCGGAACCAACGCCGTGCGCTACGGCACGATGCGCGAGAACGTGCTCGCACTGACCGTGGTTCTGGCTGACGGACGCATCATCCGCACGTCGCGCCGCTCACGTAAATCCTCGGCGGGCTATGACCTGACGCGTCTGTTCGTCGGCTCCGAAGGCACGCTCGGCATCATCACCGAAGTCACGCTGCGCCTGTATGGCATTCCCGAAGCCATGGCGGCGGCCGTATGCTCGTTCGACAGCATCGAAGGCGCGGTCAACACCGTCATCCAGACCATCCAGCTCGGCATCCCGGTCGCGCGCATCGAACTGCTCGACGACGTGCAGATGGACGCCGTGAACAAGTTCTCCAAGCTGAACTATGCGGTCAAGGACACGCTGTTCGTCGAATTCCACGGCACCGACGCCGGCGTCAAGGAACAGGCGGAAATGGTGCAGTCGATCGCCGCAGAGCACGGCGGTGGCGAATTCAAATGGGCGACCAAGACCGAGGATCGCACTGCGCTGTGGACGGCGCGCCACGATGTTACGTACGCCAACAAAGCGTTGCGCCCCGGTTGTGAGATCTGGGCGACCGATGTCTGCGTGCCGATCTCCAGGCTGACCGACTGCATCATGGAGACCAAAAAAGATCTGAAGGAAAGCTTCCTGATCGCGCCGCTGGTCGGCCACGTGGGCGACGGCAATTTCCACCTGGGTTTCCTGATCAACCGCGACGATCCGAAGGAACTCGAGGAAGCAGAACGCCTGAACGATCGGCTGGTCATGCGCGCCCTGGCCATGGACGGCACCTGCACCGGCGAGCACGGCATCGGGCTGGGAAAAATGAAATTCCTCACTGCCGAGCACGGCGAAGCCGTCGGCGTCATGCGGCAGATCAAGAGGGCGCTCGATCCGCAGAATATTCTGAATCCGGGGAAGATTTTCACGTTGTGAAGGGAAGAGGGACGAGGGTTGAGGGAAAAGCGATCTCCTTAACCCCCGTCCAGATCTCCCCGCTGTCTGCCTGATCCCTGCTCTTCCCTCGCCCCTCGTCCCACTTCCCTCGCCCCTCCAGTGCCAACGATCTACGGGATCAGGAACTGCGACACCATGAAGAAGGCCTTCGCCTGGCTTGACGGGCATGGCGTCGATTACGCCTTCCATGACTACAAGGTGGCGGGAATCGAGGTCGCGCATCTCAAGGCGTGGTCGAAACAGGTCGGCTGGGATGTGCTGCTTAATACCCGCGGCACGACGTGGCGCAAGCTGTCGCCTGCGGAGCAGGCGAACGTCGACGAAGCCAAGGCAATAAAGCTGATGGTCGAGAACCCGAGCCTGATCAAGCGGCCCGTGCTGGTGCTGGAGAACGGGAAGAACCTGCTGGTCGGCTTCGCGCCGGATCGTTACGAAAGCGCCCTGAAGCGATAGCCCGCGCTGGCTGGCCGGGCCGCCGTCCAGGGCGTGGCGTTAGGACTGGGAGACGGCGGACTGGGACAAAAAGCGCAACGTCAGCCCGGGCCAGTTCTCTTTGCCCTCCCCGTGCGCGCGTGTCGTGCACACCCGGACAAAGGAATCCGCCAACTGGTTCTCGAAGGAGGGACGGTCGCCGTAAATCGACAGCGGCACTGCATCATCGACCGCGTATTCAAGGCCACGGAAGCAAAGGGACACTGCACCCGTTGCGTTCTCCTTCAGGTAAGCACCGTTGTGGATGTCAAGGCGCTCGCCCGCGTTCTTCGTGCGTACATTCATGAGTTCTGCCGGTTCAGGAAACGTGGACCAGATATGGCTTGCGCGCTTCCCTGGCCTGCATTTCGGAGAGAAATTTTTTCGCGAGCGGCGGCCAACCTGTTTGGTCGCGGCCATAAGCGACCATCATGCACGTACTGACGAACCTGCGTGCATTTGCGCTTTGGCGGGGAGCTTCGGGAAGATTGCTGCCGGGCGGAATGACGTCGTCAACCACATATGCAGGGTTATCGAGGCAGAGCAGGACGCGACCGGATTTGGTTTGCTGCAGATACGCGCCGCGTTGTGGCCCGTTGGACACCAGTTTCATGTGGGCACTCCACGCGTAAAGGGCAACCTTCCTCCCTAACATCATGCAAGTCAATGAGTATCGGAATCGCTGCTATGAAGAACGCCTGCTTGGCGAAAGCAATGCGCCTCATCGCGATGGCGCCCATCCTGCCCGCGAGCACGTGATCGTGTCGGTAGCGTTACAACTGCTTGCACCAGGAAGCCGCCGCGCCTCCGGGTCATTTGAATTCTCCGCGATCCACCTTTATATAAGAAGCTGATGCAACCGGCTCAAGCGCGGAAAACCATGCGCGCCAGAACTATGCGCGTCAGTCCGCGTCGAAGCTATAATCGATTAACTTCGGAATCTTCAGGATTACCCCGAAAATACAGTGAATTCAATGTATACAAATCAAATGCGTTTCCGGCTCGGTGGCAATGGCTCGCAGCATCAGGTGCAACGTCCGGGCCTGTTGCGCAAACTCGTGGCTGCCATTGCCGGCACCCTGATACTGGTGGGCGCGTTCATGCTTTCTATTGTGGTGCTGGCCGTCGTCGCCTTGGCTGGGCTGGCCGGTGGCGCTTATCTCTGGTGGAGAACGCGAGAGTTGAGGAAGCGCCTCCGTGAGCATGCGCGTGCACGGCCTGCGGACGGGCGCGTCATCGAAGGCGAAGTCATCCGCGACACGGAAACGCGCCCGCCTTCCTGAACGGGCTCGCCCCGGACGAGCCTCCAGTGCTCCTGATAGCCCCGCTCAGGAGGCTGCCACCCTTGCCTCGTGTCCTGTCATCTTTCGCTGGGGGCGGAAGGCCTGAAATACAAACAGGGCGAAAGCGAAAACCCCGACGCTGAATACGATGTCACCGGGTACGCGCGCCCATACCAATCCCTCCATGACGGCGCTGTGCATGAACTCCGCCGAGCGGGCATAAGCGTAGTAGTGCTTGACGCTGGCGTAGGTTTGCCAGAGGCCTTGCGGCAGCAACGACAGGAAGGTCATCATCGCCAGGCCCACGTTGAGCGTCCAGAAAGAAATCTTCAGGAGCTTGTCGTTCCACCGGCTCACGTCGGTAAGTCCCCGCAGGCAGTACAGCGTCAGCCCGATCCCCAGCATGCCATAGACGCCGAACAGCGCGGCATGGCCGTGATTCGCCGTGGTGTTGAGGCCTTGCATGTAATACAGGGCAATGGGCGCGTTGATCAGGAAGCCGAACAGGCCCGCGCCGACCAGGTTCCAGAACAGCACAGCGGCGAAGAACATGAACGGCCAGTGGTACGACTTTTCCCAGCCGGCCTGCTTCTCTATCCGGGCATGGTTGTAGGCCTCGAACCCGACCACCATCAGCGGCACGACTTCCAGCGCCGAAAAGGTCGCGCCCAATGCCATCACCGCAACCGGCGTACCGGTCCAGTACAAGTGATGGAACGTGCCGAGGACGCCGCCGCCCAGGAAGATGATCGTGGCCAACAGCACCATGATGGTTGCCACCGACACCCGCAGCAGGCCCATGCGCACGAACACGGTGGAAATGATCGCGGTTGCGAAAACCTCGAACACGCCTTCCACCCAGAGATGCACCACCCACCAGCGCCAGTACTCCATGATCGCAATGTGGGTGTGCTGGCCCCACATCAGACCGGCACCGTACAGCAACCCGATCGATATCGTCGCCAGCGCGACCAGGAAGACCAGGGAACTGCTGCGCTTGTCCTTCAGCGCCGGCATCAATGCCCGGATCACCAGCGCCACCCACAGGAGCAGCCCGATGAACAGGTAGATCTGCCAGAAGCGGCCCAGGTCGACATACTCGTAGCCCTGGTGGCCGAACCAGAAATTCACCGTCAGGTCGGAAATGAAGCGATGCACCGCGCTCCACTGGCCAGCGAAGGAACCCACTACGATGAGCAGCAGGCTGAAGAACAGGAAGTTCACGCCGAGGCGCTGGAACTTCGGTTCGTAGCCGGAAAGCAGCGGTGCGAGGTACAGCCCGCTTGCCAGCCACGCGGTGGCAATCCATAGCACGGCGAGCTGGGTGTGCCAGGTGCGGGTTACCACGTACGGGAAATACTCTGCGAACGGCAACCCGTAAAGTCCCTGGCCCTCGACCGCGTAGTGCGCGGTGACGATGCCGAGCAGGACCTGCACGGCGAACAACGCGGTGACCAGCCAAAAGTACTTGGCGGTGGCCCGCATGGACGGCGTGATCGTCGCGTGATCCATGATGTCGCTTTTCGCGACGCCGCTCTCAGGCGCCATGTCCGCGCGCCAGACGTCGTACTGCTTCGCGTAATACCAGACCAGCGCGCCAATGCCCGCGAGCAGCAGGATGATGGAAATCAGGCTCCAGATGAGGACGCTGGCGGTCGGCCTGTTGCCGACCAGCGGTTCGTGCGGCCAGTTGCTGGTATAGGAAATATCGTCGCCCGGACGGTCGGTCGCCGAACTCCAGGCGGTCCAGAAGTAAAAGGCCGAGATCGCACTTGCCTCGCCGTCGTCGAGGACCGCATCCCGCGGGAACGCGTAGTCCCTGCGCAACTTCCGCGCCGCATCGTCGCTGCCCTGGTACAGGCGGGTGAAATGTCCGGTGACGCTGGCAATGGCACGCGCGCGGGCCTCGCTGACCGTCAGGACGCCGGTGGCCGGCTCGTAGGTGTTCTTGCGCATCTCCCGCCGCAGGGCCGCGCCATTGATCTCGAGTTGAATTTCCTTCGACAGACCCGGCACGACGGCGCCGCTTCCGAGTTCGGCCAGCAATGCCTGCGCCTCCCGGTGCAGCCAGTCTGCGCTCCAGTCCGGGGCAAGGTAGCCGCCATGGCCCCAGATCGAGCCCTGCTGCATGCCGCCGATGGACTGCCAGACGCCCTGGCCGCGCTCGATGTCCGCGCGCGTGAACAGCACTTCGCCGGCCGGTGTCTGGACGCTTTCCGGAATGGGCGGCGCAAGGCGATAGATTTCCTTGCCGTAGAAAAGGAGCACCCCGAACATGACGATCATGCTCAGCGCCAGAATCAGCCACAGTCTCCTGATGGTGAAAGTCGAGCGATACGTTTCCATCGATCCTCTTTCCGCGTTTTGCGTTTTATTTCCGTCCCTGCATTGACTACTCCTCCCAGGGCGACCGACTTCAGCCTGTTGAGTATGCGCCCATCATTCTCCTTGTTGCGAACCAACGGTACTTGATGCAGGTCAATCCGGGTGAAGGGCGGCGGAGCCAGAGAGCGCTGGAGCCTTTGTTGCCAAGCACAACCGCCTTGCTCGACAATTCCGGGATTGGCGCATGAGGGTCGGTGCGCCGCTCCCCGACTTCAATGCCGGACTGCAAAAACCCACCCATGAGTGAGAACACGGCTCCAGGTACGCAAGCGCTGGTAGACGCCGTCTACCGTACGGAATCCCGCCGCGTCTTCGCCACCCTGATCCGCCTGCTCGGTGATTTCGATCTCGCGGAAGAAGCCCTGCACGACGCTTTCCGGGCAGCGCTCGAGTACGTCGAATGCGTGGCCGATGACGTCAAGCCCGGGAAGGTCACCTCGTTCCCTCAAGGCGTGAAGCTTAAGCGTGGCGAAGTAGTGGTGTTGTCCTGGATCGCCTACAAGTCGCGGGCGGATCGGGATCGAATCAACAAGAAGGTCATGAAGGACCCGCGCCTCGCGGACATGATGGATCCGAAGGCCATGCCATTCGACGCGAAGCGCATGGTTTATGATGGATTCAAGACGATCGTGGAAATGTGCCCTGCGGCAGGAAGCGATCGACTGGGTCAAGCGCTCGCCCAGTCCCTTTCCCGGCACGGAGTCCGCGTTCGGGTCCGGCAGATTTTAGAGGCTGACGATTTCGTCAGCGGAGTTCACGCCGAGTTTCCCGATCTTCAAGGAAGAAACCATGAGCACTAGCAGCGGTCCCGGTTACAGCAAGAGCCCCAACCATCGCGTCGAGACCAGGCCCGCGGGCGTGCGCGTGCGGGTGACGTTCAATGGCGAAGTCATCGCCGATTCCCGCGATGCGATCAGGCTCGAGGAGAGCGGCTATCCGCCCGTGTACTACGTGCCCCATCACGATGTGAAGATGGAGCGCTTCAAGCGCACCGGGCACACAACCTACTGCGCGTTCAAGGGCAACGCATCGTACTACTCGCTGTCGTCAGGCGAACGGACGGTGGAGAACGCCGTCTGGAGCTACGAACAGCCCTACGACGAAGTCAGCGTGATCCGGGATCGGCTCGCGTTCTACCCGGGCAAAGTCGACCGCATCGAAACACTTCCGGTCTGAAGAGCGCTTCAAGGCAGGCATCGTGACAGAAGAATCTCCTATCAACACGGCCGCACCGGCACGCGCGGGACGCAGGGACTGGATCGGGTTGGGCGTGATAGCCCTGCCCTGCATGCTCTATGCTCCGGCGGGTGCCGGCGGGCGCGCACTAGCAGACCGGGCAGAGGTGGATTTTTCTTCCCCGCGCGGCCGAAGCTTCGCCATAATGTTGGCTCCATTCCCATAGGAGGACGGCCATGGCCAAAGGACAGCAGCGCACCAACAAGGAAAAGAAAAAGCCGAAGCAGGACAAGAAGCCGGCTGCGCCGGGAGCACCGGGTCGCGTGCCCGGCAAATAGCCGTAGCGGGCCGGACGGGCCTAGCTCTTGAGCCGGTAGCCCGTCCTGAAGATCAGGACCACCCCGCCCAGGCACAGCAGGAAAAACCCGAGGGTTGCCGCGAGGCTCACCTCCACGGCCACGTCCGACGTCCCGTAGAAGCTCCAGCGGAAGCCGCTGATCAGGTACACGATCGGATTGAACAGGCTGACCGTGCGCCATGCCGGCGGCAGCATGTCGATCGAGTAGAAGGCCCCGCCCAGGAAAGTCAGCGGGGTGATAACCAGCATCGGGATGAACTGCAGTTGCTCGAAGCCTTTCGCCCAGATGCCGATAATGAAGCCGAACAGGCTGAAGGTTGCCGCGGTCATCAGCAGGAAAGCGACCATCCACACCGGGTGCAGGATCTGGATCGGCACGAACAGGGATGCCGTCGCCAGGATGACCAGCCCCAGGATCATCGACTTGGTCGCCGACGCCCCCACATAAGCCAGGACGATTTCCAGCGCCGACACCGGCGCCGACAGGACTTCGTAGATCGTGCCCGTGAACCTCGGCAGGTAAATGCCGAACGAGGCATTGTTCAGGCTTTCGGTGAACAGCGACAGCATGATCAGTCCCGGCACGATGAATGCGCCGTATGGCACGCCGCTGACTTCGCTCATCCGGGAGCCGATGGCGGCGCCGAACACGACGAAGTACAGGGAAGTGGTGATCACCGGCGTGACCAGGCTCTGCCACACGGTGCGCTTGAAGCGCGCCAGCTCGAAACGGTAGATCGAGAGGACGCCGTGGCGGTTGAAGGACGGAATCCTGGCTGCCGTGCTCATGTGCGTTCGTGTACCAGGCTGACGAAAATATCCTCCAGCGAGCTTTGCCCGGTCTGCAGGTCCTTGAAGCCGATGCCGATCTCGCTCAGCCGGCGCAGCAGCGCGGGGATGCCGGTGCCCTCTTCGGTCGCATCGAAGTCATATTCCAGCACCGTACCCTCCGACTTCAGCGTAAGGCGCCAGTCTCCGAGTTCGGCGGGAATAGCCTTCATCGGTTCGAGCAGATGCAGGGTGAGCTGCTTCTTGCCGAGCTTTTTCATGAGCCGGGATTTCTCCTCGACCAGGATCAGCGTGCCCTTGCTGATGACGCCGATGCGATCGGCCATTTCCTCGGCTTCATCGATGTAATGGGTGGTCAGGATGATGGTCACGCCGCTTTCCCGCAGGCGCTGTACCAGTGCCCACATGTCGCGCCGCAGCTCCACATCCACGCCCGCCGTCGGTTCATCCAGGAACAGGATTTCCGGCTCGTGCGCCAGCGCCTTGGCGATCAGCACCCGCCGCTTCATGCCGCCGGACAGGGTCATGATCTTGTCGTCGCGTTTTTCCCACAGCGACAGGTCGCGCAGCACCTTCTCCAGGTGTGCCGGGTTGCGCGAATGTCCGAACAGGCCGCGGCTGAAACTGATCGTGTTCCATACCGTCTCGAACGTGTCGGTATGCAGTTCCTGCGGCACCAGGCCGATTTTCGAACGGGATGCACGGTAGTCGCGCACGATGTCGTGCCCGTCCACGAGCACCGTCCCCGTCGTCGGAGTAACGATTCCGCAGATGATGCTGATCAGCGTGGTCTTGCCGGCGCCGTTGGGCCCGAGCAGGGCGAAGATCTCGCCCTTGCGGATTTCGAGGTCGACCTTCTTCAGCGCCTCCAGGCCGGACGCATAGGTCTTGGTCAGGCCGGAGATGGAAATGACAGGGATCATGGGAGCGGGATTATAAAAGGACGAGGTATCAGGCGCGAGCGGCACCGATGCGCTGGCCGCACCTTCCGGCCGGAAGAACCGGGAATTGATGTCGCTGCCGGTGCCCGTGGAAATCGTCTCGATGTTCATCATCCAATATTGATTCACAATCGCCTGAATTGGCGCCAGGAGTCCACTTTGCCATTCGCGCGTGAACGAAACAGACGCAGGGACGTGAAAGGAGCGTGAAAAGGTCTGGGGGCCAGGGGCTGGCGAAAAGCAGGTAAAAGATGAAAGGCGAAAGCTTGGAGTTTTAAATCTGACAGTGTCCGTCAGGTCAAATCGCGACTACTAAAGGTCAACTACCTTGCGGTGCCTCCTTAAAACTCCAAGCTTTCGGCTTTCCCCTTTTACCTTGGCGGGCCCGGCCTTTCCATTTTGCATCTCATCGGCGGCACATTGTCCTTTGCCGCAACGAGCAAATCCGTCTTCCAGCCGAAGCCCGTGTTCTCCGTGTCGTACTTCACCCCTGGTTGACCTTTCCTGACGAAGCTGGTCACGTAGATCGGCGCCATGAGCTGGTGGTCCTCCGCGCGCATCCACGACTCTCCCGCAGGACCGTCGTACCTCATCCCTTCCAGCGCGACTGCCACCTTGTAGGGATCGGTGCTCTGCGCCTGGTTGACCGCCTGGACGAACATGTCGATGGTTTGCCATACCGGAAGGAAGTCCATGTGGGCGATCGGCTTGTATTTCTGGCCGTAGGCCAGAATCTTTTTCTCCCACTCGGGATTCGCGTCATTGATGTGGAACGCCATGATGGTCTTGATCCGGTCGGCGCCAGAGGGGCCGATTGCGGCAGGCGTGCCCCACACATAGGAATGGGTCGTGTAGAACTCCGCATTCAGGCCGGACTGCTCGCTGGCCTTGATCAGCAGCACGAGGTCGTTGCCCCAGTTTCCGGTAAGCACGGTATCCGCGCCCGATGCCCGGATCTTGCTCACGTAGGGCGCGAAATCCTTGACCTTGCCCAGCGGAACCAGGTCGTCGCCAACGAACTGGATGTCGGGCCGCGTGCTGTTCAGGTATTCCCTTGCCGCGCGTTTGAAGGAATGCCCCCACGCATAATCCTGATTGATCATGTAGACCTTTCTGACCGAAGGCCGTGAGGCCATGTGGTCGGTCAGGACCTTCACCTGCATGTCGCTGTGCGGTTCGAAGCGAAAATGCCAGAAACTGCATTTGTTCTCGGTGAGCGACGGTTCGCGCGCGTCGTAGTTGAGAAACAGGACCGGCTTGTCCGGATTGCGTTCGTTGTACTTGGAAAGCGCATCGCTGATCGTGAGTGCGATGCTGGAGATTGTGGCGAGCACGTAGCGGATGTCCTGGTCGATGGCCTGGTTCAGGACAAGGAGGGTTTCCTGCGGCGTGCCCTTGTTGTCGAAGGGCACAATCTCGATCTTCTTCCCGCCCAGCACCCCGCCCTTCGCGTTGGCCTCGTCCGCTGCCGCGCGGAACAGCTTGAGGTTCTCCTCGAACACCAGGGCGAAGGTTCCGCTAAGCGGGGCGATGAAGGCAACCTTGACGTTATCAGCGGCGATCGCACCACCCAGTTGAACAGCGAGGAACGCGAACGCAACGATACGGAGCATCCTGAGTCTCATGACGGCCTCCTCCCCTTGTTGGTCGAACCATGCTCCTGAATGGCACTCCTATCGATCCGCACCTTTACCAGAAACATGCGATGGACTAACAGCCGATTGAAGCGCCAATTCAAATTCAACGCAGATGAACCAGCCTCTCCATCGGGTATGCCTCCGCAGCGAGTTCGGGATACAGCCGCTGGCAAAGCCTTCTACGCAGCTCGGCGGGTGGAAGACCCGCGGGCAGGGACGCCAGGACGATGGCGCGGGCAGATTCGAACATGCTCACGCCGATCAGGAAACGCTGGATCGGTTGCATCGCCGCGTAGCGTTCGCGCACCATGCGTTCGATTTCAGGGCTGGTGTCGTTCACGCAGGCAATTCTCAAGTTGTTCGCTTACACCCAAGGCCGGTGCCCATTGTCGCAGATATGCCGCATCGACTTGCAACGACAGTAGATTGCGCACGTCGCGCATCTGCAGTTCGGATTCCGAATCCTGCGCCCAAGCCAGTTTCGACAGTACAAGATCCTCCCTTGATACGAGCCACGCATGGAATCCCGGCAATTCGACCAGCATGCGGCGTGCGAATTCGGTCTCCCTGTAAGCTGCCTGTTTGCGCACGATCAGGTCGACTTTCACCACGCTATCGAGGTGCAGCAGGTTGAACATACCCCGTTCCCGCAAGGCGGTTCGCAAGGCGTCCCCCGGAACAAGGTAGTCGGGCTCGAACGACTCCAGTTCGACCACGATGTCGATATCGCGTGTCATGCGCGGCTGAGCGTAGTAGTTCATCGCCATCGACCCGGTCAGCATGTAGTCGATCCCGGCCTTCTCCAATCTGGCGCAGACATCCTGGAGGACTTCGAGTTCGGAAAGCATGGGGCAATGGTACGACAGCCGCATTCCTGGAGCCACCACAGATCCCGTCGGCCGCGCCTCATTTTCTGAACTTCGGACAGTTAAGCGTGGCGGCGTCTTCAATCGGCGCGCGGCCAAAGTCGGCGCCATGAACCCGTTTCGATTAGCATGTCCGCTGCAGACCGCACCTCGAACTGATCCATGACAGGCAAAAAACTCGAACAGGCTATTCAATTCGCGACCGACCACGAAACGCCGTGGACGCGCGAGATCACCGACAAGTGGGGCATCCATCACGAGGACCCGCCGCCCTGGAACAGGCTCCTCGGGCCGGTGCATGCGCGCGGGCCGGTATCGGGCACCGTCGTTGTCGATGGCAAGACCCTGACATCGTGGGGTGAACCGAATCGCGCCGACCTCACGTTCAGTATTGCGAAGACCTACCTCGCGCTGCTGGCAGGCATTGCACACGATCGCGGGCTGATTCCGGATGTGAACGAGCCCGTGGGCGCGCGCGTTCCGGGGATCGGATTCGATCGAGGCCGGAACGCCGAAGTCACCTGGGAGCACCTGCTGCAGCAAACCAGCGAATGGGAGGGAACGGTGTTCGGCGTGCCCGACCAGGTGGATCGTTACCGCATGCTTTCATTCCAGGGGAGCACGGCCAGGGGCAGGAAAGGCGACCCGCGGCCGTTGCAGGCACCGGGTACGTTCTGGGAGTACAACGACGTACGCATCAACCAGCTATCGCTGGCCTTGCTGCACATATTCGGACGACCGCTGCCCGAGGTATTCCGCGACGCCATCATGCATCCCATCGGGGCCGGAGACGGCTGGCGCTGGGTCGGCTATGACAATTCCTGGGTCGAGGTGCAGGGCAAACGCGTGCAGTCAGTGCCCGGCGGCACGCACTGGGGCGGCGGCATATCCATCGGCAGCCTCGATCAGGCGCGCGTCGGGCAACTGCTCCTGGACGATGGCAAAGCGAATGGCCGGCAGATCATTTCGGAGGAATGGATCCGGCGCATGCGCACGCCGTGCACCATTGCGCCCTTCTATGGCTACCTGATCTGGCTTAATCACCAACAGCGCATCTTCCCCGGCGTGCCGGCGTCGAGCTATTTCGGAATTGGCGCGGGGACGTCATTCACCTGGATCGAGCCGGAGCGGCGCATGGTGCTGGTGGTTCGCTGGATCGATGCCGACCATGCCGACGCATTTTTCGCGCGAGTTCTGCAGGCACTGGACAGCTAGGGCGTTCCCGGCTCAGGATTCGCGCCGGACCAGCACAAAGTGTTCCGGACTCGCGGCCTGGTAGTGCACCAGCCCTGCGAAGTCCGTGTCCATCAGGACGCCTTCCCCGAGATGCGCCCACTTGGCCGCCGGGAAATCTTTGCTGTACTGCGCATTGTCGATCGAGGCGACGACCACACCGCTGAAGCTGGCATCGATCGCGACAACATCCCCAATCCTTGCTTCATTGCCGTCCGCATAAACCATATAAGCCACCAGTCCGGATTAGAGACACCAAGAATGGACTACGTACAGGCAAACTGCCAGTCAATACCAGGCAGACCTTATGAGCGCTAGCGTACAGAGCGTGCGGCCGGACAAGAGTACGTTGCCCGCTGAAGTCTAATGAATCGCCTGGAGCACGCGATTCATCCAGTAACCCTCTTGGAGGAAATCCCATGAACAACATCGTCTATATCGTCGGGGCAATCGTCATTATCGTCGCCATCCTGTCGTTTCTCGGCCTGCGCTAACGTGCCGGAGCGTACCAGGGAACTCCACTGACGGAGCCCGGATCCGTCGTTACTCCTGTTTTCGTTTCTTTTGCGTCGACGGCAGATCAGGGCTTGCCGGCTTCCATTTGTGCGAGCCATTCGTCGTCCGATCCCTCGTTGATGCCTTCGAACAGGATGGTGCTGAGATAGCGCTCGCCCGTGTCGGGCAGCATGGCGAGGATGACGTCACCGCGCTTCGCCTTTTTGGCCACTTCCAGCGCCGCTCCAAATGTTGCCCCTCCCGATATGCCGGTAAAAATTCCCTCTTTCTGCGCCAGTGCGCGCGCCGTATCCCGCGAGTAGATATCGGAGACGGGAATGTTCTCGTGCGGAACATCGCGATTGAGGACAGCGGGCACGAAGTCGGGCGTCCAGCCCTGGATCTTGTGCGGCGCCCACGGCTTGCCCGCCAGTAGCGCAGCGGCTTCCGGCTCGGTCACCACGATGCGTGTATCGGGCCGTGCAAGGCGGATGATTTCGCCGACGCCGGTCAAGGTGCCGCCGGTGCCCCAGCCCGTCACGAACCAGTCGAGGCGGCGGCCGGCGAAATCCTGCAGGATTTCGGGGCCGGTGGTATTCCTGTGGTACGCGGGATTTGCCGGGTTGTCGAACTGGCGCGCGAGGAAGGCGCCGTGCTTCTTCGCGAATTCCTCGGCGCGCTTCACCATGCCGCTGCCGCGTTCGGCTCCCGGGGTCAGCAGGACTTTCGCGCCGAGCGCGCGCATCAATTTGCGGCGCTCGATAGAAAAGGTTTCCACCATGAAAGCAACGAAAGGATAGCCCTTGGCCGCGCAGACCATGGCCAGCGCGATGCCGGTATTCCCCGATGTCGCCTCGACCACCATCTGGCCGGGCTTGAGTGCCCCGCTCTGTTCCGCGTCCAGGATGATGGCGTGGGCCAGCCGGTCCTTGACCGAAGACATCGGGTTGAAGGCCTCGATCTTCACATACATTTCGACGTCCGGAGGCGCCAGCCGATTGATGCGCACGACCGGTGTCCGGCCGATGGTGTCGAGAATGCTGTCGTAAATCATGCCGGTGCTCCTGGGTGAAAGTCGGGTTTGGGGCGAACGCAAAAAGCCGCGCTGGATTTATACCAGACTCGCCTTCTCTGTGCCCGCGGTCGTGCCTGATCGCTTGAGGAAGCTGCGTTGACTGCGGCAAGCGCGCTCAACCTGCAGCAAGCGCTCAACGCAGATACCCTGGCGTAGCCCGGAGTAATCTTCAAAGTGCTGCGTTGCCAGCCGGCCAAATCGACAATCGGCCTTCCGCTGCCGCAACCATAATGGCTGCGAAGCGGTCAGACCAGCAGGGCCACTGTCATGTCGGCAACGGCCAAGCTTCAATCCTCAATTTGAACCCATGAGCCAGTTCCAGTATTGGTATTCACTCATCGGCGTCATGCTGTTACTGGTCGTGCTGGGCAGCGCGACCGTGAAGCGGGCACCGATCAGCATGTCAATGGTCTACCTCCTGCTGGGGTGGGGGTTCGCCCGTATGGGCTGGATAACGCTGGATCCCGCTGAACATGGGAAGACCCTTGAGGTTCTGGCGGAAATCGCGGTCATCGTTTCCCTTTTTTCCGCAGGCCTGAAGTTGCGCAAACCTCTGCAGTCACGGCTATGGCGCCTGCCGGTCATCCTTGCATCCGGTTCGATGGCGATCACGGTAGCGCTGGTCGTCGTCTGCTCGGTTCTGCTTTTCAGCCTGCCAATCGGGCTTGCAGTACTGCTCGGCGCGATCCTCGCTCCCACCGACCCGGTACTTGCCTCCGACGTACAGGTCTCGAATCCGGGCGATGCGGACCGCCTGCGCTTTGCCCTGACAGGAGAAGCGGGCCTCAACGATGGCGCCGCCTTTCCGTTCGTCATGCTGGGGCTGGGACTCATGGGCTTGCACGAATTGGGGGGCGGCACCTGGCGCTGGTGGACAATCGACGTTTTGTGGGCGATTGCCGGCGGAGTAGCCATCGGCCTGCTTCTCGGAAAGGCCGTCGGCCGTCTTGTCGTGTACCTGAGAAGCCGCCACCTGGAAACTGTGGGATACGACGACTTCCTTGCGCTGGGTCTGATTGCCAGCTCTTACGGTATTGCCGTGGCCTTGCACACGTATGGATTTCTTGCGGTGTTCGCGGCAGGGCTGGCCCTGAGGACGGTGGAGCGGACTCTGACGGGCAAGGAAGTGCCGCCGGACATGAGCCAGGTCAAAGGAACCGCCGAACAGCTTGCGAGCGATGAAAAACATGCACCCGCATTCCTGGTGGCAGCGGTTCTGAGTTTCAACGAGCAACTCGAGCGTCTCGCCGCACTTGCACTCGTGCTCCTGACTGGCGCCTTGCTCAGCCTTGTCGATTTCTCCTGGCCGGTGGTGGGATTCGCCCTGCTCCTGTTCCTTGTCCTCCGGCCGTTGGCGGTCGCTCCTTTCGCGCTGGCATCAGGGATGACCACGCGCCAGGCGGCCATGGTGTCCTGGTTCGGCATTCGCGGCATAGGCTCGCTCTACTACCTCTTCTACGCCCTCAACCGCGGCGTCGCGGGCGAAGCTGCAGACTGGATGCTGCAGGTGGTGTTGTGCGTTGTCGCGGCCTCCATCGTCCTGCACGGCATTTCCGTCACGCCGATGATGCAGCGGTATGCGAAAGACCCTGCAACATGATGTCCGCGCCTGCTATACGAAGTAGCTGTGAGGAGCGGCCGTCGTGGCGAAGTAATGACCGTGCATTACCCGGGTATCCCCGAACTGCTAGTACTTTGGTTCAACTGAACCACCACACATCGATCAACACGTGCGCCGCAATCAGCGGCCACAGGTTGCGAAGCTGCAGGTAAAGAATCGCCGCAACCACGCCGAATGCCGCCGTTGCGAAAATCTCCGGCGTTCCATTTTCCCAATGGATGAGCCCGAACAAAAGCGATGTGACGGCGACGTAGGCCAGTTTCGACCCGTTGTCGCCGAAGCGGTTGTGCTGATAGAGCAGCGGCAACCCGCGCAGGAATACTTCTTCAACGAAGCCCGCCGTAAGGGCGAAATAGAACACCACCGGAAAATGCATCCACCCCTTCGGGACGCTGGTGCTGTAGGTGAACACCGGCGGTACCGTCCCGCTGATGCGCCACGCAAGCTTTGAAGAAAAATGGTAGACGACGGCGAGCAGCAGGCTTGTCAGAAGTATCAGCGCCAGGCTGCGGAGCCAATGCTCCCATTTTCCGGACTTTTGCAGGCCGTAGCGGGAAGGCGCAACCGCATGGCTCCGGTAAAGCCATCGCAGGACAACAGCGGGTACGACTACGAACTTGGCGATGTCGAACGCCCAGTACAGGACAGCGGAATGCCGGTACAGCCACTCCTTGAACAAGCCATCCGCAAGGAACATCGCGACGACGATGCCGAATCCGAGGAGCATTGCATCCACCCCGGAAACTTTCGGCGCATCTGCCTTGCGTGACTCTGGTGAAAAAGACATTCGTTTGATCCGGCTTTGGTCGGGTCCGGATTATTCTCTCACCGGAACGCCGTTGCGGCACTCAAGTCACAGCAGCTCTATGCCAAAGCGGCGAACCGCGAGCGCGAAGAGCCAAAAACAAAGGACGGTGATGACGACGCAGGCCAGCAGGGTGGGCCAGAATCCGATACGGGGCAGGAGCAGCGGAAAAGCGAGGAACATCGGCAGCGTAGGCACGACGTACCAGAACGTATACCAGGCATGGTTCGCGATCTTTTCCTGGGGTTGTTTCTCCACGTAGAGCCAGATCAGCGCCAGAACCGTAACCAGCGGAAGGGCCGCCACGAAACCGCCGAGCTTGTCACTGCGCTTTGCGAGTTCTGATACGAGTACCACGACGGCCGCGGTCAGAATGTACTTCGCAATGATCCACGCCACGATTTCTCCTTGGGGCACCGGGTATTGTTAACGACCGGGCATTCCTGGCGTCATGCCCACCCTACACCCAGGAATCATTGAAAGCCAAAGGTACCGGAAGCCTTGACGCACGTGTTCACGTGTCCAGGCGTGTCGGGAAACGAGGCGCTCAAGTCGTATTCGCCGCGCAGGTTCATTCCGGCGTACTTGCCTGTCCCATGCAGCCCATCCAGTACTCCGGCTTGTCCTGGCGAACGCTGGATCCTGAGCAGATAGGTGTCACCTTGCGCGTCACGAAACTCACAGAATCCATCCGCCTCGTACTTTCCCTCGAGGTAGCCGTAGCTGTAAACGCAACGGCTGGCCGTCAGGTCGAAAAGCCGCCCGGGCGGGGTCGAACGCTGAGTACCCAGCAGGTCCACAATTCCGACACCATGATCGGGTCCGTGCGCGATCGAAACCTGTTTGCCCGCCAGGCATGCGGTGAATTCGAATTGGCCGTTCCTGGGCAAGTCCGCAGCCAACGAACCCAGGGGGCCAGCAACAAGTATCGCTGCAACCATACGTACGGTAAGTGTCGTCGACGTCATGGCAACTTCTCCGATCAGGTGGGGGTCCCAAACCGCGCGCTTCCAGGCGTTTAGAACGCGCCTCTGTTGCGACCCTGTTGTAAAGGATAAGTTTTATACGCTGCTTCGATCCGCTGCAGCTTCGTGGGCGATGAATCGCCTCTCCCCCTGGATCGCTTGTCGAAACGGTGCAGCACGACCTTCCACTCGTCTGATGCAGTCCTGCCCGGACCGCGTCCGCGGGCATGGCATCGTCTTCCACCAACAGGATGTGCATGAAGTATGTCGTCTCCGAAACCGTTTACGTCCGAACTGGCGCTACTTTGCCCAACCGGGATTAAAGACTTCTTAAAACCCGCCCGCCATAATGAGGCCTGAAGCGATCCGACAGGCTGGCCAGCCCATTTCGGGGCGCGGGGCCTGACGGTTCGGAACGGAGACACCATGCAGAAGAAGTCCAGGGCGCCGGCAAGGCGCACTATTATTGCGCTTTCATTTCCCGCACTATTGACCGGCGCGCCCGCGCTGGCACAGCAGGCTGCCGACGGTCCGCAGACCTCGTGGGCGCTGTCGGCCACTACCGCGCACCAGTTCGGCGCAGACCTCGACAGCGGCGGCGACGTGGAAGCCAGCCGCGTTTTCCTCAACGCATCGGCTATGCGGCGCATAGATGCGCGCTTCGAAGCCGGCATGAACCTGAGTTACCAGTTCGACGACTGGACGTTCGGCAATCCGGCGGCCTTCGGCAACGTCGCCCCCTGGGGCGACATCCATCGCGCCGGCATCGGCCTGCGCCTCGGCTACGCCGGCGAGAATGGGTGGCGCTATGCGCTGGCGCCCGCGGTGCAGTGGGCGGGCGAGTCCGGCGCGGATACGGACGACGGCTTCATTTACGGCGCGGTGGCCTCGGCCACCAAGGCTTTCACGCCCCGTCTGACCTTGGGCTTGGGTCTGGCGGTGTTCCGCGACATAGAAGAAACCGAGTTTTTCCCCTACCTGGCGGTGAGCTGGAACATCACCGACCAGCTCAAGCTCGCCAATCCGTTCGCCGCCGGCCCCGCCGGACCGGGCGGGCTGGAATTTTCCTATGCCCTCGACAACGGCCGCGATGTCGGCTTCGGCGCAGCCTTCCGCCGCTATCGCTTCGCCCTCGACAGCAACGGCCCCAGCGGCGGCGGCATCGGCGAGTCGGAATCGATTCCCGTGTTCCTGCGCGCCTCGCAAAATTTCGGCAAGGCCTCAAGGCTCGATTTCTACGCCGGTGCGATGTTCAACGGAAAGCTGACCGTCGAGTTTCCGAACGATGCGGGCGAGATTTCCGCGGACTACGACACCGCGCCGTTCATCGGCATCACGCTGGGCACGCGGTTCTAGGGAATATGGAGGCACGCATCGAAGCGTTTCAATCGGGCTTCGCGTATGAAGGCGCTGGGAATTTCCGACCGGCGCCGGCCGGTCCCTCTCCCCGGTGGGCGATACGCCGCGCCATCGAGTACATCCAGGCGAAGCTTGCGAGGAGCAATCATCGGAAGAACATCGCCACCGCCGCCAGCCTGAGCACCTTTCATTTCTCGCGGATCTTCAAGAGGACGACCGGCATGACACCGCTGGGCTAAGTGATGCGCCTGCGCATCGAGGCGGTCAAGAGACAGCTCCAGGAAAGCGAAAAGATCCTGGCGGCGATCGCCGACGAAACCGGATTCTCGGACCAGAGCCACCTGTCGAAAATCTTCAAGCGCTTCACCGGGACGACGCCGAGGGCGTTCAGGGTATCCACGCAAACGCCGTTGCAGTGGTAAGCGGCATTCCCGCAAAAGGAATAAGAATGGGAAGCGGCGCGCGGCGCAATGGGTGTCCAGGGAGACCTCCGGCCTTCCCCTCGCATGCAAGACCTCGTCGCGCAATACCGCGATAACGTCGAATCGCTGCGCGGCATCCGCATCGCCTGGCGGGACCGGGCATCGAAACCGGCTCTGGCGCCAAGCATTCGGCGACCCAACTTTCCCGCGGAAAATCCCCCGTTCGTTGGACCCGGAAGCCTGCTGCCCGGCGAGCGTGAAAACAGGACCCTACCCCAACGTTGTCGCAATGCACCCTAGAGCGTCACTAATCTACTACAGATTGTAGTTATAAACCTACAGTATTGTTAAATAACATACTGTTTTATATATAAATATATCTCTTGGTTCACTCCTTGCGAATAGGCATGGCCAACGAATTTTCACCCCCTATTTGCAAGGAGGTCCTTTGGACGCTCGCCTCAATTCACCTACCCCCGCATGTCGAAGACGCCGCCGTTCCGCAGGGTCATTAGTGCAAGCCGTTGTTGTCGCGCTGGCGTTGGGGGGATCCTTCGCGGCGACAGCGCACGCCCAAGCCAAGGATGACGCGACCCCATCCGGGGCGACGCCGGTTTCGTCCGAGCAAAGCCGGTGGTCGTATTTCAGCTTCGATGTCGACAAGCTCGATGTCAACGTATATGGGCTGGCCTACCATCCGGATCGTGAGAAGGTTAAGCGCGAAAACCTGGACAACGAGTTCAACCCGGGTCTCGGTCTTCACTACCGGCTGCGCGATACCAAACGCGGCACTACCTTTACCGAAGTTGGTACGTATTACGATTCGGGGGAAAACTGGGCAAAATTCCTGTCGCTGGGCTACCAGTTCAAGGTGGGTGAGAACTGGAAAATCGGCGGCGCGGTCGCGGCGGTACACAGCAAAACCTACAACCACGGCGTGGTGTTCGTCGGCATGTTCCCGCTGGTTACCTACGATTTGGGCCCGGTCAAAGTGAACGCGGTTTATTTTCCGAAGATCGCCAACTATAACGAGGTCGCTGCGTTCGGCTTGTACGTCAGCGTTCCGCTGGGGCAATTTTTCGGGGACTCGACCAAGTCGAGATAAGCAGGATGGGCCGGACCGAAGCGGGGGATGCATCCGGTCCGGCACCCTCGCTTGATCTGGTCTGACGCCTCGATCAGGACCGCAATACCCTTCCGGCCGATGCGCCGACAAGCTCTCCGTCGGCGTAGGTCGTGACACCGTTCACAATTGTGTAGCGGACCCCGCGCGACGGCATGACCATTCTCTTGCCGCCGCCCGGCAGGTCGTAGCGACGCTCGCCGCGATTCGACGAACCGACCGTTGCTGGATCGAAAATCGCTATGTCGGCCGCCAGCCCCGGCATCAGGCGCCCGCGATCCTTGATCCCGAACAAGTCCGCCGGATCAGAAGTGAGGCGACGGATGGCTTCCGGCAGCGACAGGACTTCGCGATCCCGAACCCAGGTGCCGAGCAAATAAGTCGGATAGCCGGAATCGCACAACATGTCCACGTGGGCGCCGCCATCGCCAAGCCCGATCAGGATCGCCGGATTGTTCAGCAATTCGGCCATGCGGTCGACGCGCGTGTTGTACGACGCCATGGTGTATTCGAGGTCGAGGTCATCGGCCAGCGTCAGGTCGAGGAAGGCATCCACACCGTCCTTGCCTTCGGCGCGGCCGATCTCCGCTACCGTCAGGCCCTCGAAGCGTTTCAGCTCCGGCGAGCGGACTTCGTGCAGCGTGATGCGCTCCCAGTTGCCGAAGGCGATCGGGTTCATCAGTTCTTCGCGGAACTGGTTGCGGAAGGCCGTATCGCGGTAAACGGCTTTCTGCGCCTCTTTCGATTTGTCGGTAAACACGCGCTTCCAGGACGGAAACGCCGCAAATGAAAACGGGCTGTGCATGTCGATTTCGCGGGTGAGCGGCAGCGGCGAGGTCTGCGGCCGCGCGCCTTTGGCGATCATCGGCGCGGCCCGCTTCAGCGTATCGCGCACCGCTTCCGGAATGTCGTCGCGGTCGAACAGGGCGATGAAGGTCACCGGACGGCCGCTCTCGTCGAGCAGGAAGTCGAGCATCTCGCACTGGTCCTGCTCGAGCACACCGATCTGTCGTGTCAGGGCCACTTCGATCGCGCCCTTGTTTCTCTCCTTGAGCACGTTCGCGTAGGCCTTCAGCTCGTCGCGGCTGGCGTTGCGACAGGCCAGCGGCCGCCCGCCGTAGCCAAGATGCTGGTTAAGGATCGTGCTGGAGAATCCGAAAGCACCGGCATCCATCGCTCCGCCCAGCAGCGCCTTGATCCGGCCCGTTTCCTCCGGCGTCGCCGCCCGCTCCATCGACGCTTCGCCCATGACGTAGTGCCGGAAGGGTGTCAGCGGCGCCAGGAAGCCGAGGTTTACGGACGGCTTGCGGCGTGCCGCGGCATCCATGAACTCCGGGAATGTCTCCCAGTCCCAGGTGATGCCCTTCGACAGGACCTCGAAGGGAATGGACTCGACGTTGACGAGATCGCGCATCGCGATCTCCCGAGTCTCCGGCCGGCAGGGCGCGATACCGACACCGCAGTTGCCCATTACCACGCTGGTCACGCCATGCCAGGACGACGGCGTGACCGCACTGTCCCAGCAGATCTGCGCGTCGTAATGCGTATGCGGATCGATGAATCCCGGAGAGACGACACAGTCCGATGCGTCGATCGTCTGCCGCGCGCTGCCGGTCAGCTTCCCGATCTCAACGATCCTCCCGTCCGCGACCGCCACGTCCGCATGCCGGCCCAGGGTGCCGGTGCCATCTACAACCAAACCGTTCCTGATCAACAGATCGTATGCCATGGCTTCTTTCCTTGTTAACCAGGTCATTTCACCGCAAAGACGCAAAGGATTCACTTATATACCCCCTTGAGGGGTACGCAAAGGAAAGCGAAAGGGAAAGGGAAAGGGAAAGTCATGAAATACGACCTCTGGGTGACCCGCCCGATGGCAATTTCATCCGCAGCCGGCACGGTTGTGTCGACCCACTCTATCCTTCCCTTGCTTTGAAAAGGTGTTACTGCCGGACCGGGCGCCGTTGCCCGCCAGTTTTCAATAGACTGGATATATAATTCGCCCTCCCCAACATCCATGCGGCGTGCGTTCAGCTTTACAAGTTGCAGCCTCGTCCTATTTCTTGCCACAAATGAACATATCCAGCTCCAGACGACGGTACATCACCCGGTCGTCACTCATACACGGCAAGGGCGTTTTCGCCAAAGAGTCACTCCGCAAAGGCGCCCGCATTATCGAGTATCGCGGCGTCCGCTCAAGCATGGAGGAAGCCTGCGAGCGCCCCCCAAGCGATCCGGCCAATCCCCACCATACCTTCATATTCGAACTGAGCGACGGCACCGTGATCGATGCGGGAATCAAGGGCAACGCGGCACGCTGGATCAATCACAGTTGCGATCCAAACTGCGAGGCGATCGAGGATGACGATGGTCGGATGTTCATCCACGCGATGCGTTCGATCCGCGCCGGCGAGGAACTCACGTACGACTATCAACTGACCTGGGATGGGCACATCAGCGCGCGCACGCGCAAGGCGCATGGCTGCGGCTGCGGGACGGAGAAATGCCGCGGCACCATGTTGCAGGAATCTGCTTAAGCGAGACATCCAAACCCGCAGGATTACATCTCACCACGAACAAGGGAACACTTGAAGCGTAGCAGCCACGAAGAACACGAAGGGGCACGAAGGGGCACGAAGAAAGACAAAGCGGGGTGATTTTGTGTTCCGTCGATTCGAGTCCATCGTCCATTGAAACTAGAGACGTCACATTTGATACATTGATCTCTTCGTACTTCTTCGTGTCCCTTCGTGTCCTTCGTGACTCAAGGGCAGACTCACATGCACCCGCAGGGGTGTGTGCCGCTTGCGGCGCGTGATGCGCAGTAATCTTTAAATCACTTCAGTTCGACTTCGACAAACACGAACTCGTGCGCGTTCGGATTCACCACGTTGTGCTCGACCCCGACGTTGCGGGCGTAGGACTGCCCGGCCGCCAGCTCGGTCACGATCTCTCCGTTCGCAGTCTCCTGCATGAGCTTGCCTGCCGTCAGCACCACGACCACGTAGTCGTGCTCGTGCCTGTGCCATCCCGTTTCTGCGCCGGGCGCGAAGCGCCATTCCGTCACGATCGCGCGGTCGGTTTCGACGAGGTGCTTCGAAATTGCCTGCGGACGAGTCTTCGCATTCATGGTTAAGCCTCTTCGCCAAAGAACCGGAGGATCTCTTCCACCGCCCATTCCGGCTTCTCTTCCGGAATCCAGGGTCCGCAATCCTCTACCACGCCACCGCGCACGTTACCTGCCACGCGCTGCCAGGATTCCCGCGCCAGCGAGCCGCGTCCCCGTCCCTTCGCACCGCCGTAGCAGAGGATCGGCATTGGCAGCTTGCCTTGGGCAAGGAAGGCTTCGTTCGGATGCCGGGGTCTTCATGGGAGGAGCCTCCAAAGAGTGAAAATGGCACCCTCCGCATGCCGGAAATCACGCGAACGGAGGACGCCAACCAATGGGACTTCGGGGCGGTACGCTGAGTTCCGGAGCCCGTGTGCCATCCGGCCTATTTCCCGCCTGCCGGCGAACCGGATTGCATCGACCCAGTCGTATCTTGACATGGCCGCATCTGTACCCCGCGCAGCAATGCGCCCCTTCACGAACGGAGGTCCATCATGGCAGGCAAGAGCACGCTCGATCCCGATAACTTTCCCGCCGGCGGCAAGGCGCGCAAGACCCAGAAGGGACACGACACCCGCTCTCTCGGTCCAAGCGACAGTTCCGACAGCGGTTCCGACGTGGCCGACACGGACAAGGACGGCGCCTACGGCGTCGCCAGCATCGGCGACGATGACCTCGACGACAACAGCGATCGCAACGGCACCGGCGAGCATCCGAGCGCCGGCCGGGAATCCACCGTGCGCGCCAATGGCGATATCGAGACCGACCGCATCGTCGGGGCGGACGAAGCGGGCCTGGGCGGCGGCCTCGACCAGGCCGAGGAAGCGCAGCTCGGCACTACCGACGAGGAAATCGAACAGAAAGCGCGGCGCAAAACCGGACCGCGGGCGAAAGGAAAATGAGGAACTACGGACCCCCTCGCGCCTGAAAAGCAGGGCCGAGGTACGCGGGCTGCGGTACGAGTGAAATAAAGACGCAAAGTCTCGCTTGAATGAAAAGAGGAACCGGGGCCGCGGGCCGGGTGGAAAGTTCTGGAGTTTCTGTCCTTCGAACTTACTCGGCCCGCGGCCCGCGTACCTCGGCCCCGGGTTTTTGCGTTACTCGTCACTGCTTCGCTAAATCGCTTCGACGAACCTGACCAACGCCTCCCGCTCGGCTCGCGTCATGTTCCGGAACGCGTCACGCGAGCCCGCCGCTTCGCCGCCATGCCAGAGGATCGCTTCGGTCACGTTGCGCGCGCGGCCGTCGTGCAGCATTGCCGTGCTGCCGCTGACCGTCTGCGACAGGCCCAGCCCCCATAGCGGCGGCGTGCGCCAGTCGCGCGGGCCGGCAAGGAAGTCGGGTCGGCCGTCGGCGAGTTCGTCGCCCATGTCGTGCAGCAGCAGGTCGGTGTAGGCGCGGAAGGCCTGGTTCGAAAGCTGGCGCATCTGCGCGGACACGCCGGTCTTCAGTTCCGGCACGTGGCAGACGGAACATTGCGCCTGCGCGAACAACCGTTCTCCCTTCTGCACTTCGGGATCGCGCATGTTCCGCCGCGCGGGCACGGCGAGGCCGCGCAGCCACAATTCGAGGGTATCGATTTCACTGCTCCCGAGTTCGGGGACGTTGCCCGGCAGGTGACGCGCGCAGATCTCCTGCACCCGCGGACAGTTCTGGTCGGGGAAGAAGCGCGACGCCACACCCATGTCGCCGATTGCGGCGGAGGCAATCTGCTGCTTTAGCGAAGGCTGGTTCGCCTTCCATCCAAACCGGCCGAACATCCGCCGCTTGCCGATGGAATCCCACACATAGTTAGGCCGGCCGTTGAAGCCCGCCGCTTTCTGTCTGCGCGCAATGTCCTCCAGTGTTTGCTCCGGCACCGCTTCCAGCAGTCCCAGGCCGAAGATCGGCTGCGCGATGCGCACCGAGGTCGCGGTGTTATCGCCGAGCGGGCCGAAGTTGGGATTCTCGATGCGCAGCTTCGGTGAACGCAGCTCGACCGTCTCGCCATCGGGCAGCGTGACGCGGCGCTCCTCCCAGTCGAGATAGACGTCCGCCTCTCGCGGCACCGGCGCGCCCGCGTAGGCGAAATCCACATGCGTCCCGTCGAGCGCGCGGTTCTGCAACTGGTCGCCGTAGTTCGGATGCGCCTTCGGCGCGCCATGCGCGTCGCTGCCGGGAACGCTCAGCCGCACCAGCATGGAGAGCATTTGTTCGCCGGTCTCGGGCGGCTTGCCGCGCCCGGTATTGACGTGGCAGGTGCTGCAGCGGTCGGCGATGAAAGTGGGTCCCAGTCCCCAGTCGCCGTTCAGAGAGTTCACCGACGCCCACTGGCGATGGAACACGCTGCGTCCCGCCATGAAGAGCTGCCGCTGCCGGGTATCGAGCACCGCGGCTGGCTCGGAGTAGGCCTGCTTGTCGGCGCGGGTGGTGGTAAAGGCACCGGCGGAAAGGTCGATGTCCTCGAGCGGGGCCTGCCCGGCCGCAATCACCCCGAGCGCGGCAACCAGGCCGAGCGGGGCGGCAATCCAGGAAAAGAGGGGGTTGACCGGCATTTTGTTCTGCCTTGTGGTCCGGATCGTGGCCAGTGTTGCACAAGATCGGGGCCACGGTGTAAAAGTCCTGCCAAGCGTATGATCGCGTACACGCCTTAACTATTTCAGGAGCGGGCCCCAGGATGGGATTGTTCAGCGGCACACGGCCGCATGGCCTCGGCGTGAGAAACGGCAAGCTCAAGGAAGTGCCTTCGTCCCTTAACGCGGTGAGCAGCCAGAGAGCGGACAAGGCGCACGCGATCGCGCCGCTGGCCTATACCGGCACGCGCGAGGAAGTGATCCGCAAGCTCCGGTCCATCATCGGCAACATTCCGCGCGCCCGCATCATCGAGGAGACGCACGACTACCTGTATGCCGAGTACGAGAGCGCGCTGATGGGCTTCGTCGACGACGTCGAGTTCTTCCTGCCGGCGTACGACAAGGTCATCCAGGTGCGTTCGGCCTCTCGCGTCGGCTACAGCGATTTCGGCGTAAACCGCAAGCGCATCGAGGACATCCGCGAAAAACTGAAACAGGCGGGAGCATGACGGCCGGGGAATCCAGACACCCGCAGGACACCGGGGACCCGGCGCAGGAATCAGATCAGGATTCCGCCGGCGACGAACCGGTACAGACATGGTGGGAGCGTTCGGCCCCCAAAGCCGGCGGCGCGGCGCTGGCGATCGGTGCGGGCACATTGTGGTTCGGCAACATGTTGTCGCGCGTGCCGCTCGACCAGCAATCCACTTTCGCTTATCTGCTGATGCTTCCGCTGCTGCTGATCGTGCCCGCGTTTTCGCTGGCCGCCTTAAAGCTGTCGTGGGCGGCATTCCGCAACAAGACGACGGAATCGCGGACGCTGGTTGTAATCGTTGCGCTGACAGCCGCGGTATTCAGCGTGCTGGCAATCGGCCGCTTCGGCAGCGCGCTGTGGCGCATATTCTCGAACTGAGCGTCCACTGGCCCCAAAATGCATGAGGCGGCTGTGCAAATCTTGAGCATCGCCCCATCGATGCAGGCTCAGAAGGAGCCTGTAGCCTCTTGAATGCGCCGCGCTTTTACATGGCGTAATCACTGTCAATAAACTGTCACAAAGCACCCATACCAGCGTGCTAGCTTGTCGATCCTTCACAGCCGGTCCCTCCCCATATGGACAAGAAGACCCCCCTACCGCCAATCGAGAATGCCGCCGATTACGTCGACTCCCTGCTGCGCCCGCAGCCCGAGGAACACCCGATGAAATGGAAGTTCATCGAAGGCCGCAGGATGCGGGACAAGCTCATCGGAAACGTGATTGTTCCCGATGAATCGTCCGCCAACGTGCCTGGTTAAGCACCAGGCACCAGGAACGAGGAACGAGGCAATAATGCTTTCTCGGAAATAAAAAAGACGCGGCATGTCCGCGTTTTTTTATTGGGAGGTCTGTACTCTTCTTTGCCTCGTGCCTCGTGCCTTCGCGTCAATCGGATGTAAATCCGCTTTCGCGGTGCGTCCCGTCGCAGAACGGCTTGTTCTTCGACTCGCCGCAGCGGCAGAGGAAGGCCTGCTTGCCGGTCCAGCCGAGGGCGCCCGAAGGATCGTCGATGCGCATGTCGCCGAGGCAACGGATCGGCCCGTTGGGACGCAGGCTGAGTTTGAGTACGCCGCCGGTGGATTCGGGATCGGCGCATTTGGCTTTGTAGGCGGCGGAGACCGCGCCCCGGTCGCGAAAGCCCGTGTCCTGGTGGGAGCCGTCGCAATAGGGCTTCGAGGCGGAGCGGCCGCAGCGGCACAACAGCAGCTCGCCGGCCTGTTCGAGCAGGGTCCCGTCTGCGGCGAAAATCGCCGCGTCGCCGCTGACTTTCAGCGGGCCGTCAATCTGCGGTTGCAAGGTATTCGGCATTTGCAGTCTCCGTGATCCCGGGCGCAATCAATCGGTGCGCCTCGCACTGCTCCGGCGCATCTGCACGGCGCACAGTCTAGCGCGCCTGCGGCATTCGCGTACAAGGCCTCCGTGATACGCGGTCGGCACGCTTCATGCAGCGGCCCGCTTCCGTTGCCTTTCCACCGGAGCCCGCACCATGATGCACCTGTCGCCCACCGGACTCGAGCGCTTCACGCTGGCGCAGACCCTCGGCCCCGCGCCGACGGCAAACTTGCTGCGCATCAAACCGGCCACGCGCGTGCCCTTGTGCAGGAAATATCTGTTGCGCTGACCGCCCGGCCTTTTCCAGTTGCGCCTTCACCAATTCGGTGCCACGCTTTGCGCGTTTGGTGCAGGCCCCGCACCATCGCCGCCACCGGAAAAGGATGGTTACATCCGACCATCAGGTGGCCGATTCATTGCTAATTCCGGGCTTTAACGATTTCATCGTGATGTGAATTCAAGCGGGCACGCTTCGTGCGAACGATGGCGGGCTTGCTTCAGAGGATCCATTCTGATGAGTAGCGTTGTTGCTTTTTTCTTCGACGTGCTCGCTTACAGCTCGATTTTCGTGCTGGTTGTGCTCGGCCTCGGCGTGATCGCCAGCATGATGGGAATTTTCAATTTCGCCCATGGCGAGTTCGTCCTGCTGGGCGGATATACCGTGTACCTGTTTCACAGTCTGGGCCTGCCGGTCTGGACGGGCATGGTGGCTGCGCCCTTCGCAGTCGCCATGGTCGGCCTGGTCCTCGAACGCGTGGTCATCCACCGGTTCTATGCAACCCCGATCGTCGCCATGCTTGGCACTTATGCCATCGGACTTGCGTTGCGGGAAAGCGTGCGTTCGTTGCTGGGCGGTCAGTTCTATTCGGTCACCGCTCCGCTGGTCGGCTCGTTTTCGTTTGGCGAGATCTCCATTTCCCGTTGGCGCACGGCCGTGATCCTGATTACTGCTGTCGTGATGGTGGGCTGCTACCTTCTGCTCACCCGCACGCGCTTCGGACTGAAGGTACGTGCCGCCCTGGAAAACCCGGCGCTTGCCCGTGCCTCCGGCATTTCCACATCTCGTGTCTATGCCGCTACATTCACGTTCGGTGCCGCGCTTGCCGGCCTCGCCGGCGGTTTGATGGTGCCGATCTACGCGATCAGCGCGGATATGGGCGTACCCTTCCTGATCAAATCCTTCCTTGCAGTCATGCTCGGCGGCATGGGTGGTTTCGAGGGGGCGATCGCAGGCGCGGCACTGGTAGGCGCCACCAGCGCCGCGTTACCCTGGGCGATCAAGCCCGTGGTGGCAGATGTTCTCGTCTTCGTGATCGCGATTGCGATCGTGAAGTTTCGGCCGGAAGGCCTTTTATCAAAGTGGAGGAGCTGATAATGACAATTGACGATCGCAATCACCGCCCGCCGTCTGCTTCGCGACGGCTTTTCCTGCAACGCGCCAGCCTGCTCTCGGGCATGATCGCTCTTGGCGGCGGCAGCTACCTTTACAACCCGAAGGGCGTGTGGGCGGCTGACCCCATCAAGGTGGGAATTGCGACCGACCTCACCGGCCCCATCAGTTGGGGGGGCATCCCCAATTCGCAGGTTGCGAAGATGGCGATCGAGCAGATCAACGCGAGCGGGGGCCTGATCGGCCGGCCGATACAGATGATCCTGGAGGACACCGCCACCAATGAACAGCTTGCCGTAACCAAGGTGCGCAAGCTGGTGACGCAGGACAAGGTCGACGTTGTGTTCGGCGGCATTACCAGTTCCATGCGCAACGCCATCAAGGACACGATCGTCAACCGCGGCAAGACGCTCTATATCTATCCGCAGTTGTATGAAGGCAAGGAATGCATGCCCTTCCTGTTCTGCACCGGCCCGACGCCGGCACAGCAGTGCGACACCTTCATCCCCTGGCTGATCAAGAACGGCGGCAAAAAATTCTACCTCCCCTCCGCCGACTATGTCTGGCCGCACGTGCTCAACGAATACGCGCGCAAGACGATCGTCAAGAACGGGGGCGAGGTGATCGGAGAGGAATATTTCCCGGTCGACCACAACGAGTACAGCGCCGCCGTGAACAAGATCATGTCGAGCGGGGTCAACGTGGTCTTCAACACCACCATTCCACCCGGGGTCGCGGCATTCTTCAAGCAACTCAACGAGGCGGGCTTCCAGAAAAGGGGCGGGCGGCTGGCCTGCGTCTACTACGACGAAAATGCGTTGGGAATCACGCCGGCGCATGAAATCGAAGGTCTGGCGAGTTGCCTGGACTACTTCAGGGCAGTCAACGACCCTTTCGGCAACCAGATGCAGGCGCAGTACGCCAAGTTGTACGGCGAAAAAGCTCTGTTCACCGCAGGCAGCGGCTCGACCGGCATGTACCGCGGCATCAAATTGTGGGAAGCCGCGGTGAAGGAAGCCAAGAGCGTCAAGCGCGAACCTGTGGCTGTAGCGCTGGATCACGCCAAGATCAGCGAGGGCCCCGGCGGAGGCTGCGAGATGGTGCCCGGCACCCGCCATGTGAAAATGAACATGTATACCGCGGTATCCAAGGGCGGTAAGTACGAGATCGTCGAAAAAAGCAAGGGTGCGGTCATGCCGGGCGAGTGCGGCTGATCTAAAAGGACAGCGCGAACCGCAGAGGACGCGGAGGACGCGGAGGAAAAGAAAGAACGAGGAAGTAAATACTTAACTTGGAGGCCGTGCTATTCGGATATCGCCATTCGTCCCTTCGATGGTTCGTCAGGCGATGAGCGGTTCAACATTCGAACACCATTGCTCCGTTTTTCCTCCGCGTCCTCTGCGTCCTCCGCGGTGAGAGCTTGCATTAGGAACCGGTAACAGATAGATGACCCCAACCACTCCAGCTTCGACGAGCAAGCCCGGCCGGCGCGTGATCCCCTGGATCGAGGGCGTGCTGCTCGTGCTGTTCCTGCTGCTGCCGCTTGCGATCGATGATTTCTGGGTGCTGTTTGTCACGCGCGTGTTCATCCTTGGCTTGCTGGCGTTGTCTTTCGATCTGGTGTGGGGTTATGCCGGCATCCTGTCGTTCGGCCAGGCGTTGTTCTTTGGCGTGGCCGGCTATTGTTGCGCATTGCTTGCCACCAAGGCCGGCATCACTTCGATCCTGCTTCTGTTGCCGGTTGCCGCGCTGGCGGGACTCGTGGTGTCGGTTGCACTCGCGTTTCTCGTCATTCTCGGCAAGCGCGTGCCGACCAGCGTTTTCGTCGCGCTCGGCACTTTGGCCGGTTCTTATGTCGTGGAGCGCCTGGCGCGAGGCTGGTCCTACGTCGGTGGACAAAACGGCATCCCGTCGCTGCCGCGAATGACCGTGTTCGGCCATGAGATTGCCGAAGGTCCGGTCTTCTACTACCTTTCGCTGTCCATCCTGGCGCTGGTCTACGTGGGCTTGCGCTGGCTGACGCGCTCCCAGTTCGGTCTTGTGCTCGCCGGCATCCGCGACCAGGAGGCGCGCATCGCTTTTTTCGGCTATCACGTGCAGAACTACAAGGGCGTGGTGTTCGCGATAGCCGGGTTGGTCGCCGGCCTGAGCGGCGGGCTGTACGCCTTCCACGAAGGTTACGTCGGACCGGGCCAGCTCGGACCCGTGCTGTCGACACAGGTGGTGTTGTACGTGCTGTTCGGTGGAGTCGGCACGCTTATCGGCGGCATTGTCGGCGTCGCCATGATCGACCTGTTCAGCTTTTATCTCTCGCAACTATGGGAAACCGGCTGGCCGATCGCACTCGGGCTCCTGCTGCTGATCGTCGTGATGTTCAAGCCGACAGGATTGATCGGATTCCTGGTGACGTCGCGCGAGCGCGTCGGATCTTTTGGAAGGCGCACGCCAAAACCGAAGAACGACAGGGAAGTCGCGGCCGCGGTGAACGAAGTCACATGAACGCTTCCGCGGCATCTGCGAGCATCCTCGAAGCGAGGGGCGTCAGGAAAATCTACGCGACGCTCACCGCACTCGACGGCGTGGACCTGACTGTCACGGAGCGCTCGTTCCACGGGCTGATCGGGCCCAACGGATCGGGCAAGAGCACGTTGCTGAAATCAATTGCCGGCGCTGAAACGCCAAGCGGGGGCACGATCACCTTCCTCGGCAACGACATCACCAGCGCGACGCCGGCGGAGCGCTCGCGCGCCGGCATGAGCCTGAAATTCCAGATCACCAGCATCCTGCCGGCATTGAGTGTCTACGACAACGTTCTGTTGGCGGTGCAGGCGCAGGATACGATGACGGCGTTGCTCTTGTCGCGAACGCGCGGGCCCCTGCATGCACGCATCATGGACATGCTGGCGCAGTTCCGCCTCGACGGACGTGCCGACGAACTTGCGGGCGCGCTCTCGCACGGCCAGCAGCAATGGCTCGAGATCGCGATGGCGCTGGCGCGTGAACCCAGACTGCTGCTGCTCGACGAGCCGACCGCCGGCATGAGCCCGCAGGAGCGGCGCGCCACCGGCGACCTGCTTGCCCCGATCAAGGATCGCTGCTCGCTGCTGATCGTGGAACACGACCTGGATTTCATCCGCGACATCTGCGATACGCTGACGGTGCTCGACCAAGGCCAGATCGTCGACAGCGGTCCCACGCGGATCGTGCAGAACAGCGAGAAGGTCAAGGAGGCCTACCTTTCCCATGCCTGATACGCTACCCGCCGGTCCGCTGCTCGAGGCGGCGGGCCTGTGCACTTACTACGGCACCAGCCAGGCGCTGTTCGATGTTTCGCTCAGGGTGCCGTCGCGCGGCGGCGTGGCCATTCTCGGGCGCAACGGCGCGGGCAAGACCACGCTTCTGAAAACCCTCTCGGGCGACCTGAAGCCGGCGCAAGGCACGGTCCACTTCGACAAAGTCGATACTACCCGGCTGCGCACCGAACAGCGCGTGCGCAAAGGAATCGGTTACGTGCCGCAGGAACACGGCGTGTTCGCAAAGCTGACGGTGCGCGAAAATCTGCTCGTGGGCGCGATGGCAACGGTCAGGGGCGAGGACAGCATCGAAGAAGTCCTGTTGCTGTTCCCCAAGCTGGGCCAGCGCATGTCGCAGCAGGCGGGAACCCTGTCCGGCGGGGAGCGCAAGATGCTGGCCATCAGCCGCGCTCTGCTGGCCCGCCCTTATCTGCTGATGCTCGACGAGCCGACCGAGGGGGTGTGGCACGGCCTCGTCGACGAGATCGCCGAACGGCTGGATCAACTGGCAAAGAAGATCGCCGTCGTCATCGTCGAGCAGAACCTGAAGCTGGCGCTGGAGGTTTCACAATTTTGTTATGTCATGGACCGCGGCCGCATTGCGTTGAGCGGCGAATCGGAAAAAATCCGAAAGGATCCCGAACTACTGCGTTTGCTCGCACCCTGATATCAGATCGGGGCATTTTTTAACAACAAAGGAGGCCATCATGGTGCAGTATCCGACGCCCGAACAAATCTGGGACGCCGCTGAAGAAGTGGGCCTTGCGCTCACCGAGGACGATGTGAAGTCCTACCTCGGGCTGATCAAACCCAACATCGACGCCTACAACATGGTCGACGCGATGCCGGACTATCTGCCGCCGGTGAAGTATCCGCGCACGCCGGGCTATTTTCCGGATCCTTCCGAGAATACGCGCAATGCCTGGTACGTGAAGACGTCCATCAAGGGCGCATCGTCCGGCCCGCTCAAGGGCAAGAAAATCGCAATCAAGGACAACGTGATGGTGGCCGGCGTGCCGATGATGAACGGCAACTCCATCCTGGAAGGCTATGTGCCGGAGATCGACGCGACCATCGTCGCGCGCCTGCTCGATGCCGGTGCGGAAATCATCGGCAAGACGCATTGCGAGTCCTACTGCATCTCCGGCGGCAGCCATACCGGTGCCAAGGGCCCGGTGCACAACCCGTACAAGATGGGATTCTCCGCCGGCGGTTCATCTTCCGGCAGCGGCGTGACGGTGGCGCTCGGCGAAGCGGACATGGCCATCGGCGGCGACCAGGGCGGCTCGGTCCGCATGCCCGCTTCCTGGTGCGGCATCTACGGCATGAAACCGACGCACGGCCTGGTGCCCTACACCGGCATCATGCCGATCGAGATCTACATCGACCATACCGGGCCGATGACAGCCACCGTGGCCGACAACGCCCTGATGCTCGAAATCATGGCCGGACCCGACGGCTACGATCCGCGCCAGTACGGCACGCCGAAAAAGGTGAAGTACTCGAAGATGCTCGACGGCGGCGTCAAGGACTTGAAGATCGGCATCGTCAAGGAAGGCTTCGGCCGGCCGGAATCGGAAGCCGCGTCCGATGCAAAGGTGAAAAAGGCCGCGGAGATGTTCAAGAAACTGGGCGCGAAAGTGGACGAGATCTCCATTCCCGCTCACCTGATCGGGCCGGTGCTGTGGACGCCGATCGGCGTGGAAGGCATCACCCAAACCATGATGTTCGGTGATGGCTACGGCCTGAGCCGGCCGGACCTCTACGTGACCAGCATGATAGACAAGCTGCATGGCTGGCAACTGCGCGCGAACGAGTTGTCCGAGACGACCAAAGTGCTGACGACGCTGGGCGTGTACATCAAGAAGTATCACGGCAGCCATTACTATGGCAAGGCGATGAACATCACCAAGCGCCTGATCGAAGCCTACGATGCCGAACTGGCGAAATACGACTTGCTGCTGATGCCGACCATGCCGATGAAGTCCCAGCCCCTGCCCGCGCCGGGCTGCTCGCGCGAGGAGTATTTCCTGCGCGCCCTGGAAATGATCGGCAACACCTGCCCCTTCGACATCACCCACCACCCGGCGATGACTATGCCCTGCGGTTTCGTCGACGGCCTGCCGATCGGCGCCATGCTGATCGGCAAGCACTACGACGAAGCCACCATCTACCGAGCGGCCTATGCGTTCGAACAGGCGGGGGATTGGAAGAAGATGTAACTCGCGTCACCTCCCGGTAACGCCTAAGGCCGAATAGAAGCAGGGCCGAGGGTTGCGGTACGAGGGTTGCGGTACGAGGGTTGCGGTACGAGGGCCGGGTAAAAGCAGGGCCGAGGTACGCGGGCCGTGGGCCGAGTGAAATTCTTCAGGCCTCTGGCTTCCTGAATTTACGCGGCCCTCGTACCGCGACCCACGGCCCCCAGTCTTATTGCGCCGTCCAACCACCGTCTATCGAATACGCTGCGCCGGTAATCGACGCCGCTGAATCCCCGGCGAGGAACACGGTCAGCGCGGCGACTTCTTCGATCTTGACGAATTCCTTCGACGGCTGGCGTTCGAGGACCACGTTCTTTATCGCATCCTCACGGGAGATGCCTCGCTCCCTTGCCCGGTCCTGGATCTGGGTTTCCACCAGCGGAGTCAGCACGAAGCCCGGGCAGACGGCATTGCAGGTGATGCCGCTGCCGGCGGTTTCCAGCGCAACGGTTTTGGTGAGCCCGACCAAGCCGTGCTTGGCGGCGACATAAGCCGACTTGAACGGCGACGCGACCAGGCCATGGGCGGAGGCAATGTTGATGATGCGCCCCCAGCCTTTTTCCTTCATCCCCGGCAGCGCCGCGCGGATGCCATGGAAGGCCGAGGAAAGATTGACAGCCAGGATCTGATCCCATTTATCGGCCGGGAACTCTTCCACCGGCGCGACATGCTGGATTCCGGCATTGTTGACCAGGATGTCGACGGTGCCGAAGCGCCGCTTCGTCTGGTCGATCATGGCGGCGATCTCGACGGCATGGCCCATGTCGGCGGAGGAGTACAGCACGGTGACCTTGTGCTCCGCTGCCAGCGCGGCGCGCAGTTTCTCGATGCCGATTCCGTCGCCGAAGCCGTTGAGCATGACGTTGCAGCCCTGCGCGGCGAACGCACGTGCGATGCCGAGCCCGATGCCGCTGGTGGACCCGGTAACGATGACGGATTTGCCTTTCAACATGGTGAGCGGTGTTCCTGGGGAGTTAATTCGAGGGGAGACAACGAATCCAGTGTAACAGACGGCTCAGCGCGGCCTGCCGATCCCTGCTGCGAATTCCACGATGGCGGCCAGGGTTGGGTCATTTTGTTCATGATGCGGCGAGTGCGCGCAGTCGGGCAGCATCAGGGTTTCCACCGGGCCGGAAACCAGCCGGGCGATCGCTTCCACCTGGACGGCAGTGCCGTACTGGTCGTCCTCGCCCTGGATCAGCAGCACCGGGCAGCGGATCCTGGGCAGGACTTCCTCGATGTTCCAACGGCGGAAGTCCGGGTGCAGCCAGATATCGTTCCAGCCCCGGAAGGTGGATGCGACGTCGTCGTGGTAGCGGCCGAGGCGTTGCGGCAGGTCGGTGGTGCGGAACGTTTCGCCCGCCTCCGCAATGCTCTTCACCGTGATGTCCTCGACAAAGACATGCGGCGCCATGGCCACGACACCTAGCACCGGGCGTTTTCCGGCGCCGGCATGGATGAGTGCGATGGAGGCACCATCGCTGTGGCCGACCAGGATGGGATTGTCGATGCCGAGCCGGTCGAGAACCTCGGGCAGCACGTCGAGTGCCTCGCGATGCATGTAGTCCACGGTGCGCGGTGCCAGCAGCCTGTCCGACTTGCCGTAACCGTAGCGCGAATACACCAGCGCAGGACAACCCGACGCTTCCGCAACCTTGAGGGGGAAGCTCTTCCATAGGGCGACGGAGCCGAGGCCTTCGTGCAGGAACACGAGCGTCGGGCGGGTGGCAGCAGCCGTGCCGGACAAACGCCCGGGAGGACAGGTTACGTATTCAAGGCGGTGGCCACCTGCCTGGACGAACACTCAGATCCCCAGGTGACGGTGCAGGGTTGCCGGGTCGCGCCGCAGGTCGCCGGGGATCCCCTCGAAAACCACGGCGCCTTTGACCAGCACCACGATGCGGTCGGCAACCGTCGAGACCGCGGCGAAATTCTTGTCGACAATGACCGCCGACACACCGGACTGGCTTAACTGGCCGAGGATGGCCCAGATTTCGCGCGCGATCAGCGGTGCAAGGCCTTCGGTCGCTTCGTCGAGAATGAGCAGGTCGGGATTGGTCATCAGCGCCCGGCCGATGGTGAGCATCTGCTGCTCGCCACCAGAAAGTTGCTGGCCGCCGAACTCCAGACGCTCCGCCAGGCGCGGAAACATAGCGAGGACGCGTTCGAGCGTCCAGCCACGGCCGCCATCGATGCCCGCCCGCGCCGCCATGACCAGGTTCTCCCTGACGCTGAGGTTCGGAAAAATACCGCGACCTTCGGGAACGTAAGCCACGCCGGCACGCGCGATGCGATGCGGTGCAGCGCGCGTAACGTCCTCGCCGCGCAACAGGACACGCCCTTCCTTCGGCGGCAACAGGCCCAGGATGCTTCGCAACAGCGTGGTCTTGCCCATCCCGTTGCGGCCCATCAGGCCGATCGTCTGCCCCCGCTCCACGGCGAAGTCCACGCCGTGCAGCACGTGGCTGGTGCCGTACCACGCGTGTATGCCTTCGGCTCTTAAGAGAGTCTCAGGCATACATCTCACCGCAGATCTTTTCAAGCTTAACTCTAACCGCAGAGGCGCGGAGGCGCAGAGGAAGCGCAGAGAAAAACTGGCTGTGTGTCATCGGACGGCAAATTATGGACATATTCACATGATTGCCGATGTCGTGACGTTTCCCATTCATTTCTCTTTCCTCTGCGGATTTTCTCTGCGCTTCCGCGCCTCTGCGGTGAAAAAAGATCTAGGCACTATCCACCCCAAGATAAGCCGCCTGCACAGCGCGGCTGGCGCGGATCTGGGCGGGCGGGCCGGATTCGAGGACCTTGCCGTTCACCATCACGGTCAGCGTATGCGCCAGTGCGAATACGGCATCCATGTCGTGCTCGACCAGGACAATGGCGTGATCGGCTGCCAGCGTCCCCAGCAGGGCGGTAATGCGTTGCGATTCTTCCGCTCCCATGCCGGCGAGAGGTTCATCGAGCAGCAGGACGCGCGGGCGCGTTGCCAGCGCCATGGCGATCTCGACCTGACGGCGTTCGCCGTGCGACAGATCGGCGACCAAGGCGCGTTCCCTGCCGTCGAGGCCTGCTTGCCGCAGCGCCCCACGTGCCGATTCGACCACGGCCTCGTATCGATCCGCGGCCTTGAAGAAACGCATGGAGTTCGCCAGGCGCGACTGCGCGGCGAGTCGGCAGTTCTCCAGCACGGTGAACGGCGGAAAAACGTTGGTCTTCTGGTAGCTGCGGCCGATGCCCAGTTGCGAGATGCGATCGGGCGCGAGGCCGCCGATATCGCTTCCTTCGAAAACAATGCGACCCGAACTCGGAGCGAGGTCGCCCGACAGCAGGTTGATGAGCGTGCTCTTGCCCGCGCCGTTGGGACCGATGACGGCATGCACCTGTCCCATCGCCACACCGAGCGATACGCCGCCGACAGCCGCGAGGCCGCCGAAGCGACGCGACAGGTCGTGCGTCTGCAGCAGGAACTCAGTCATGGTCCGCGACCGGCGCGCGGCGCCGCGCCAGCAGTCCCGCGAGGCCGCGCGGGAGGAATAAAGCGACCAGCACGATGACGATGCCCATGGGCAATTGCCAGTGCCTGCCGAGGCCGACTCCGCCGGTCTCGGGCAAGGATTGCAGAACCATCTCCAGCAACAGCATCGCGGCGGCGCCGATAACTGGACCGGTTAGCGTTCCCATTCCGCCAAGGATCACCATCATCAGAACCGTGCCGGACAAGTGCCAACCGAGCATTTCCGGATTGACCACGCCGTACTGCACGGCCGCGAGATAGCCCGCAAGTCCGGCAATCATCCCGGCGACCACGAAACAGGCCAGCTTGTAGCGAAAGGTCGCGAAGCCCAGTGAGCGCATGCGATGCTCGTTGACGCGGATGCCAGCGATGACACGGCCGAACAGCGAATCACGCAGCAGCCTGATGAACCCGAATGCGAACAGGAATAACGCGAGCACCAGGAAATGCAGGTCGGCGAACTGCTCCAGGTCGAGCGGCCGCCAGCCCAGGATCGAAGCGTCCGGCCGCGCGTAAATATAGATTCCGTCGGAGCCGCCGGCAATGCCGGAGTCGTGGAACACGAAGTAAACCATTTGGGCGAACGCCAGCGTCGCCATGATGAAATAGACGCCGCTGGTGCGCAGCACCAGCAAGCCGATGACCAGCGCGAGCAGGCCCGATGCAAGCATGGCCAGCGGCAGGCTGGTCCACAGGCTTGCTGCCTGGTATTGCGGACTTGCCAGCGCAAGGCAGTAGCCGGCCACGCCAAAAAAGGCGGCATGGCCGAGGCTCACCAGTCCGGTGAAGCCGACCAGGAGATTCAGGCTCATGGCGAAAATCGCCATGATCAGCACGCGGGTCACGAACTGCACCGTGAACTTTTCGCCGAAGAAAGGCAGTGCGGCCAGAACCCCGGCCACAACGACTGCGGCGACCCACCACGCGACGTGGCGATTCAGGATTTTCTCCCGAACAGGCCTGCCGGCCGCCACAGCAAGACAGCGGCCATCAGCAGGTAAACGCTCATGCCGGCAAGCTCAGGCAGCAGCCGCAGGCTGCCGATCTGCAGTTCCACCACCTTGCCGAAGGTATCGACGAGTCCGATCAGCAGTGCCGCGATGAGCGCGCCCTTCACCGAACCGATGCCGCCGATGACGACCACAACGAAGCAGAGGATCAGGACCTGGTTGCCCATGCCGGGGAAGACCGACGAGACCGGCGCAGCGATCATGCCCGCGAACGCCGCCAGTGCGACGCCGAGCGCGAAGACGAAGCGGTACAGCAAGCCGATATTGATGCCGAGAGACTGCACCATCTCGCGATTCGTTGCGCCGGCGCGGATGATCATGCCGAGGCGCGTGCGCTGGATCAACAGATACAGCAGCACGGCGAACACAATGCAGACCGCCGAGATCCACAACCGGTAGACGGGATAGGAGAGCGTATCGGTCAGGGCGATGGAAGCCGTCAGCGGATCGGGCACCGGGACGCCATGCACGTCGTTGCCCCAGAGGATGCTGCGCAATTCCTCGACGACGAGGATCAGCCCGAATGTAAGCAGCACCTGCTGCAGGTGATCCAGCTTGTAAAGCCGCCGGATCAGCAGCCACTCAATCACGATGCCCAGCAGGACGGAGAGCACGATGCCGGCGGGAATCGCCAGCCACAGGCTGCCGAACGCGGAGGTCAGCGACCACGCCAGGTAGGCCCCGACCATGTAGAAGCTGCCGTGGGCGAGATTGATGATGCCCATGATGCCGAAAATCAAAGTCAGCCCGCCGGCGACGAGGAACAGCAGCAGGCCGTATTGCACGGCGTTGAGCAGTTGGATAAGGAAGGTGGGGAGGTCCATTACAGGGGCGAGGAACGAGGGGCGAGGGGCGAGGGAAAGGCAGCCTTCGGAGGCCGGTCGACCCAAGTTGCATCAATACCTACGAGCAATTCAGGGAAGGCGAAGAAACTCACGAATTCTACTTTCGAGAACGAGTCGACCAATAAACCAGCGGGAGACTAAGGGATGAATTCACCCTCACCCCTCGTCCCTCGCCCCTCTTCCCTGGCGCTAGCCGAGGCGACAGCCGCGAGCGGGGTCCTCGAGCGCCTTCCACGCCACCCCAATCACTTTGTTGTCGCCCTTCTCGACGCGGCGCAGGTAGATGTCCTGCACCGGGTTGTGGGCCCTCGACATTTTCCATGGCCCGCGAGGGCTGTCGATGACCGCCGATTCCATGGCCGCGACCACGGCCTTCTGGCTGGAGATGTCGCCCTTGACCTGGTCCAGCGCCTGAGCGAGCAGCAGACCGGTGTCGTAACCTTGCACGGCGTACACATCCGGCTCCGTCTTGAACATCTTCGCGTACGCGGCGCGGAATGCCTTGTTGCGCGGCGTGGCAAGCGAGTCGGCATAGTGCAGCGTGGTCATCAACCCCTCGGCCGCATCGCCCTGCGCCGCCAGCACGCCTTCGGTGAGAAAGCCGGATCCATAGAGCGGGATCTTGTCCTTGAGGCCGGCCGCGGCGTAGTCCTTGACGAACTTCACCGCGCCGCCGCCCGCGAAGAAGCAGGCCACGGCATCGGGCTTGATCGCCGCGATTTCGGTGAGCAGCGCCTGGAACTCCACGTTCGGGAACGGCAGGAACAGCTCCTTCACGACCGTGCCACCGGCCGCGGTGAAGCCTTCCTTGAACGAAGCCAGGGACTCTTCGCCCGCCGCGTATTTCCAGGTGATGAATACCGCTTTCCTGTGGCCTTTGCCGGACATGACCTTGCCGAGCGGGTGCACGGGCTGCCAGTTGGAGAAAGACGTGCGGAATACGTTTGGCGTGCATAGCGGCCCGGTCGCGGCATCCGCGCCGGCATTGGGGATAAGCATCAGCGTGCCGCTTTCCTTCGCCACCTTGAGCATGCCCATCGCCACGCCGGAGTGCACCGAACCGATCAGGACGTCCACCTTGTCACGGGTGATCAGGCGATTGGCATTGTCGGTGGCCTTCGAAGGTTCCGACTCATCGTCCACTTTGAAGAATTCGACCTCGCGGCCGCCAAGCCTGCCGTGCCCTTCCTCAAGCGCCAGCCGCAACCCATTCTCGATCGCCGTGCCAAGCTGGGCATAGGTCCCGCTGTACGGCAGCATCAGTCCGAGTTTGATTTTTGACGATTGCGCGCGTGCCAGAGACGGCAGCAACGACACTCCGGCGAGTGCGCCGGATGTCAGCAGAAATTCGCGCCTGCCCGAACTGATCCGACTACGGATGCTCATGTTCTATTCCCGATTTGATTTGTAGCGCCGATTGTACTTGCTCTTGATGTTGCTCTCGATAGCTACGATCGTCATGCCGTCACGACCGTCACGGCTCTTACGGCTTCTGCCGCAACTTGTATCGCTGGATCTTTCCGGTCGCCGTCTTGGGCAGTTCGGACACGAACTCCACCCAGCGCGGATACTTGTACGCCGCCAGGCGGTCCTTGACGTGCGCCTTCAGCGCGTCGGCCAGCGCCGGCCTGGCATTGACACCGGTTTTAGTTACGACGAAGGCCTTGGGTTTGACCAGATCCTGGTCGTCGGCCACGCCGATCACCGCGACCTCCAGTACATCGGGATGGGTCATCAGCGCTGCTTCGACCTCGAAAGGCGACACGTACATGCCGCTCACTTTGAGCATGTCGTCGGAGCGGCCGCCATAGGTGTAATAGCCGTCGGCATCCCTGGTGTATTTGTCGCCGGCTCGCGTCCAGGGCCCGACGAATGTAGCGAGAGATTTCTCGCGATTGTTCCAGTAGTGCGTCGCGCTGCTCGGCCCGCTGATCTGCAGCTCGCCGATTTCACCTGTGGCGACATCCCGGCCCTGGTCATCGGCAAGACGGATCTCATAGCCGGGCACGGGCTTGCCGGTGGTGCCGTAGCGCACTTCGCCGGGACGATTGGACAGAAAAACATGCAGCATCTCCGTCGAGCCGATGCCGTCGAGGATTTCGACGCCGAAATGCGCGGTCCAGCGCCGGCCCAGGTCGGCAGGCAATGCCTCGCCCGCGGAGGTGCAGACGCGCAGGGCGATTTCATCCTTGCGCGGGAGTTCCGGACTTGCAAGCAAGGCCCCGTACAGGGTGGGCACCCCATAAAAAATGGTCGGCTTGTGTTCCTTCAGGCGCTTGAACACCGCGGCCGGCGTCGGCCGCTCGGCCATGAGTACCGCCGTGGCGCCCACCGCAAGCGGAAACGTCAGCGCATTGCCAAGGCCGTAGGCGAAAAAGAGTTTGGCCGCGGAAAACACGACGTCGTCCTCGCGGATGCCCAGGACGGGTTTCGCATACAGCTCAGCCGTCTGGATCAGGCTGGAGTGGATGTGCACCGCGCCCTTTGGCGTCCCGGTGGAACCGGAGGAGTAAAGCCAGAAACAGGCATCGTCCGCCATCGTGGGAGCAGGGGCGAACGTGGTCCCGGCCGATGCCATCAGCGCCTGCAGGTGCAGATGGCCATGCGGGTTCTTGCCCGATACGATGACATGCTCGAGCAGGGGCAGCTTGTCGAGCAAGGGCTGGAAGACGGGCAGCAGGGCTTCCGAAACGATGAGCGCGCGGACCCGGCTGTCCTCCAGCATGAACTTGTAATCGGCGGTCGTCAGGAGCGTGTTGGCTGCGACCGGAACAATGCCGGCCTTGATGGCGCCGAGGAACACCGCAGGGAAATCGATGGTATCGAGATGCGCCAGCATCACCCGGCTTTCCATGCCCAGGCCCAGCGCGGTCAGCGCATTGGCGGACCGATTGACCTTCTCCGCCAGGTCGCCATAGGTGTAGCGACCCAGGTCGTCGACATACGCAAGCTTGCCCGCGCGGCCGGCGGACAGGTTGCGCTCGATCAGATCGTGCGCAGCGTTGTAGTCACGCGGAATGCTGACAAGCGGCGGGCTGACGCTGTGGTCCGCCTGACTCAGTCCTGGCACGTCTCCCCCCTCTCAATCAAATTCAAGATCTCAACGCAGACAAGGGCACACTTGAAGCGTAGCAGGCGCAGAGGACGCGGAGAAAAACAATGAAAAGGCCCGGAAGAGAAATTGTATGGAAGGCCGAAACCTGACTGGGCGAGTATTGGATGCAAGAAAAACCCCGATTTGCGCCATTCCACCCTATCAATTCAGATCCCTTGTTTCTCTCTGCGTTCTCTGCGCCCTCTGCGTCTGCTACGCTTCAAGTGTGCCCTTGTCTGCGTTGAGAATTTCGCATTAAATTCTTTAGGCCGAAGCCGCTGCGCCGAACTCCTTGCGGCACAACTCGATCCAGCCGCCGATCCACTCGGCGGCATCGTCCTCGGGCAGGTTCGTTCCGGAATCGTTGAACAAGGGCTCGCCGATGCGCACCGCGCCAAGCTCGGTCAGGACACCGTCGAACTTCCTGGCGCCGAAGCAGAACGTTTTGGCATGAGTCCCCTTGTCGCCGAGGCCTATCAATCCGTAGCGCACCGCGGAGAGATCCGGCCGCTGCTGCAGCAACTCTTCATAAAACGGCTTGGCGCCGTCGGGAACATCGCCCTGGCCGTAGGTCGAGGTGCAGATCAGGAAAACGCCGCCACTGCCAAAAACCGAGGTGTCGATGTCGTCCATCAGCAGCGTACGGATGCGCAGGTCTTCGCCGTCGAGCCGCAGCTCGATCTCCTGCGCTACCAGTTGCGCGACACCCGTCTGGGTGCCCACCAGGATACTCAGTTCCACGCTACTGTCCCTCGCCAGCCCGGCTGGTGCTTGATATGGCGCAATTATGGACTATGATAAGAGATGTAGTATCATGCATTGCAACAATATCATAGGCATTATCTTGCATGTTCTGACCTGAGAGGCAGAACCCCGGGAGGCAGAACTGATGGGCGCACGCGATCCGAAGCCGGCGGCAACAGAAACCGGCGCCGATGAAGATTTTCTCGCACGGCTGGGCGGGAAGGTGCGGGATGCGCGCGTGAGGCGTGGGTTCACGCGCAAGGTGCTGGCGCGCGAGTCCGCGGTCTCCGAGCGCTATCTGGCAGAGCTGGAAGCGGGACGCGGCAACATCTCGATCTTGCTGTTGCGCAAGGTGGCGGGCGCGCTTGGACTTTCTCTGGCCGAACTGATGCGCGACAACGACGAGCAGGCGCTGGAACTGACCCTGATCCATGAATTCCTGCAGCGCCTGCCGAAGCAGCGGCTTGCAAGGGTGCGTGCGCAACTGCAACGGGATTTCGGCGGCGGTTCGGCCAGTCGCAGTGAACGCCTTGCGCTGATCGGCTTGCGCGGAGCCGGCAAGTCCACCCTCGGCGAAGCGCTGGCGGGAGAACTGAAAATGCCTTTCATCGAGCTCGACCGCGAGATCGAGCGCGAGGCCGGCACCGGCCTGTCGGAGATCTTCCTGCTCTACGGCCAGCAGGGCTATCGCCGCTACGAACAGCGCTGCCTGGAAAAAATCCTGGAGAGCCAGGCGCGCTGCGTGATCGCCACCGGCGGCAGCATCGTTTCGGAGACGGCCACTTATGACCTGCTGCGTTCGTCGTGCTTCACCGTCTGGCTCAAAGCGAAGCCGGAGGAGCACATGTCGCGGGTCATGGAACAGGGCGACCTGAGGCCGATGGCTGGTAATACGCAGGCAATGGCGGACTTGAAGAGAATCCTGCAAAGCCGGGCCGCGCTTTACGGTCAGGCCGATGCCGTGGTGGATACGAGCGGCCGCAACATCAAACAAAGTTTGAAAGACCTCAGGCGGATCATCGCCGCCTGAGACGAGGAGAGAACCATGAGCGCAGTCCTGGACGACAAAGCCGGCACGCAACCGCCAACCACCTACGATACCGATCCGGATTGCTATGTTCACTGGCGCATGGCGTTCAACGGCCAGACAGCCACGCTGTCGATGGATGTGAACGAGGAAAAGGGCCTGAAGCCGGGCTACAAGCTCAAGCTCAATTCCTACGACCTGGGCGTGGACATCGAGCTTTACGACGCCCTGAACCGCATCCGCTTCGAACATCCCGAAGTTAAATGCGTGGTGGTCACCAGTGCCAAGGAACGCATGTTCTGCTCGGGCGCCAACATTTACATGCTGGGCCTCTCCAGCCATGCGTGGAAGGTGAATTTCTGCAAGTTCACCAATGAGACCCGCAACGGCATCGAGGATTCAAGCCGCCACGGCGGACTGAAGTTCCTTGCGGCCGTGAATGGCACGGTCGCCGGCGGCGGTTACGAACTGGCGCTCGCCTGTGATGAGATCCTGATGATCGACGACCGCTCGTCCACGGTCAGCCTGCCGGAGGTTCCGCTGCTCGGCGTCTTGCCGGGAACCGGCGGTCTGACGCGGCTCACGGACAAGAGAAAAGTCCGCCGCGACCTGGCCGACGTGTTCTGTTCGACGTCCGAAGGCGTGCGCGCCGACCGGGCAAAGCAATGGAAGCTGGTCGACCAGATCGCCAAACCGCAGCAGTTCGCCGAAACGATCAAGTCTCGCGCCGCGGCGCTGGCGTCGCAAAGCGCCCGGCCCGGCTCTGGCAAGGGCATCGTCCTGACGCCGCTGTCGCGCACGATCGACGCGGCCGGTTATCACTACAGCCACGTGGACGTTGCCATCGATCGCAAGGCACGCACCGCGACACTCACCGTAGCGGCGCCGAAGCAGGCGCAGCCGAATGACGTCGCCGGCATTCACACAGCGGGCGCCCAATGGTGGCCGCTGCTGATGGCGTGCGAACTGGACGATGCGCTCCTCATGCTGCGCACCAACGACCTCGAGGTCGGCACCTGGATCCTCCAGGCCCGGGGCGACGCGGATGCGGTGCTTGGCTGCGATGCGGCGCTGAAGGCTTTCGGCGACGATTGGTTCGTGCGGGAAACCCTGGGCATGATGCGGCGGACGTTTGCGCGGCTGGATGTGTCATCGCGCACCCTGTTCGCCATCGTCGACCCGGGCTCCTGCTTCAGCGGCACGCTGGCCGAGCTGCTGCTGGCGGCGGACCGCAGTTTCATGCTGCAGACGCCCGACGATGACACCAGGGCACCCGCCATCGTGCTTTCGGAAATGAATTTCGGCCCCCTGCCCATGGTCAATGGCGTCTCCCGCATCGCCAACCGGTTCTGCAACCAGGCACAACCCGTGGCGGAGGCGAAAGTTCAGATGGGCAACAGGATCGGGCCGCAAGCCGCACTCGCGCTGGGACTGGTGACCTTCGCGCCCGATGACATCGACTGGGACGAGGAAGTGCGCATCGCCATTGAGGAACGCGCCAGCCTCTCGCCGGACGCACTGACCGGAATGGAAGCCAACCTGCGCTTTACCGGCCCGGAGACCATGGAGTCGCGGATTTTTTCCCGGCTGTCCGCGTGGCAGAACTGGATTTTCAACCGTCCGAACGCAGTGGGCGAACAGGGCGCGCTGAAAGTGTTCGGAAGCGGCAGCAAGCCCAAGTTCAACTGGGAACGGGTTTGAGAATCGTGAAGGGTGAATGCGTGAAGGATTTCCAAAAGAAGAGCTTTTCGGCCTCACCAGCCAAATGCGGAGGTCAGCGGTCTCCGTTCCGGCCAACATCGCCGAAGGATCGGCACGCTCAGGAACAAAGGAACTGCTTCAGTACCTGTCCATTGCCGCAGCATCTTTGTCAGAACTGGATACACATGTTGAGATCGCATTGCGACTTGGATATCTGAAAGATGACGCACTGGTCAGGGAGATTGATGATATCGCTGGATTGGTCATGGGCCTTCAGGCCTCAATCAAAAGGCGGTCGGCCTGAAATGGATTTGGATCCCCCTTCACTCCTTCCCCCTTCACGCATTCACATCAAGCGCTGTCTCCAGTACATACACACGTGGAACCACAATGAACATTGACTACACCTCAAGGATTCCGAACAACGTCGACCTGGCCAACGACCGCACGCTGCAGCGCGCGCTGGAGCACTGGCAGCCGAGGTTTCTCGACTGGTGGAAGGAAATGGGACCGAGGGATTCCGCCGCGGCGGATGTTTACCTGCGCACCGCGATCGGTGTCGATGCCGAAGGCTGGGCCAGCTACGGCGCCGTGAAAATGCCGGACTACAGGTGGGGGATTTTTCTGGCGGAGCCGATTGCGGACCGGACGATTGGCTTTGGCGATCATTTCGGCGAACCGGTCTGGCAGCAGGTGCCCGGCGAACTGCGATCGCAGTTCCGCCGCATCATCGTCACCCAGGGCGACACCGAACCGGCATCCGTCGAGCAGCAGCAAAGGCTCGGCCTGACCTGCCCGTCCCTGTACGACCTGCGGAATCTTTTTCAGGTCAACGTCGAGGAAGGCCGTCACCTGTGGGCGATGGTCTACCTGCTGCACGCGCACTTTGGCCGCGACGGCCGCGAGGAAGCGGAGGAACTGCTCTCCCGCCACTCCGGCGACGTCGACAAGCCGCGCATCCTCGGCACGTTCAATGAGCCGATCAGCGACTGGCTGTCGTTCTTCATGTTCACCTACTTCACCGACCGCGACGGCAAGTTCCAGTTGAAGAGCCTGGCGGAGTCGGGATTCGATCCGCTGGCACGCACCTGCCGCTTCATGCTCACCGAGGAAGCGCACCACATGTTCGTCGGCGAGACCGGCATCGGCCGCGTGGTGAAGCGCACGCTGGAAGTTATGAAAGAAACCGGCGGCGACGATCCCGCCGCGGTCCGTGCACGGGGTGCGGTCGACCTGCCGACGATCCAGCGCTACATGAATTTCTGGTTCACCTCGTCGCTGGACCTGTTCGGCTCCGAAGTGTCCTCCAACGCCGCGAGTTCTTTCGCCAACGGCGTCAAGGGACGTCCCGACGAAACCCAGTACGAGGACCACGTCTGCAGCGACGCTTCGTACGAGCTGGAAACGCCGCATGGGCGGGAAACGGTGAGCCTGCGCAACGCCATGAACGAAGTGATGCGCGGGTCCTACATCAAGGATTGCGAACTAGGCCTGAAGCGCTGGAACATGGCGATCCAGCGTGCCGGCCACAATTTCAAGTTGAGCCTGCCGAGCCCCCGCTTTCGCCGCAGCATCGGCGCCTGGGTCAACGTCCCCACCGATCCTTCAGGACAGACAGTCAGCCGGGAGGAATACGACCGGCGCATGACAGCGTGGATCCCCAGCGAAGCGGACCGCGCCTTCGTGCACAGCCTGATGCAACGGGTGACCGAACCGGGAAAAATGGCCGGCTGGATCGCACCGCCGGACCGCGGCATCAACAACCTGCCGGTGGATTACGAGTACGTGCGGCTCGGTTAGCGTAGTCCTTTTCGTTTGCGGGTAGTATCGCCGTACTCGTTAGTTAGTATTTCTGAGCCGGTTGGACGATGAGCCGGTGGCGCCTCTTGCTTGTTCAATCAAGAAAGAAAGCATTATGAGATGCACGAACTGCGGAAGCGTTCTGCGAAAAACTGATCGAAGAGAAGAAATAGTTGACCTGGATGAGAACGCATCAGACGGCCAGCAAGCCGACTATATCGCAGCTGAACTGTCAGGCGACTATGAATCGTGGACCGTTGGCGTTGTCGAATATCAATGCCCAAACTGCCACCGCGGGATTGAAGTACAACAAGAGACACTGCCGGACTACAAAGAACTCATCTATGGGTGGCACCAAAAAGCCTTCAATGAAGGGGATTATTTTTCGCGATTTGTGTTCGAATATCTCGCTTTCATTGCGCACCTGAAGAACAATCTGTACTTCGAACAATCGAGCGATAGAAATGTGATCCAGTCGCTCAAGCGCGACCGCATTCGACAGACTTGGTACACGCGTCGCGTAATAAGCGACAAACACCTGCTGAGCATAGTCCAGAACTTACTGAGGGAGTTGAAGGAACGTCCTCTGCATAACAGCTCGTTTGATCTCGACAATCCTGAGATTGATAAATGGTGGAACAGTACCGGTCCGCACCCGAACGCGGATGAGACATCGCCAAAGGGACTTGTCCGGTCAGTGGATGATTGGGCGAACTTAGTGGAGTTCTGGTACAGCGTAAGGAACAATCTCTTCCATGGTGGAAAGAATCCAAATGTAGGAAGAGATTGCTTTCTAGTCGAGCATGCATATAAGACCCTTAAGGTCTTCATGGACGTGGAGCTCAATTTCGTCAAGTAACTAGGGCCACTTCGTCGACTGACCGAATTGGTTGCCGGGGTTATCTGGCCAGACAGGGGGCATAGGAGCGTCGTAGAGCCGCCTAGTAGTTGTACAGGTACAAGGGGCGTCGGGTATCTAGACGCCGTATAGCGCCGTAAATCGAAGCGGAGCGATGTGCGATGCCGAACGACGTAAAGCCGGACCCAATTGACGGCTTGCCTGCCGTAGAGGCGGGTGAATGGGCCGATGAGAAACACGGATTGCTCCGGGAATACGTTTCCCTGAGCAGTGGAGCCAGGGGGATGTGGTTCAAAGAGTCGAACGATGCCACCTACATCGAACTTTTCTCAGGTCCTGGGCGGATTTTTTATAAGGGAACAGACCGCTTCGCAGACGGAAGTCCGTTGGTTGCGTTCAAGGAGTCAGCGAAAGGTAAGAACCCCTTCTCGCATATGCATCTCGGGGATGTGTCCACGGAGTTCTGCGACGCACTCGGTCAGCGGCTAAATAAAATTGGCGCTACGGTTCGCCCCTACCCTCAGTCCGCAGATGTCTCGATAGCTGAAATCTGCAAAAACCTTAGTCCCTATGGACTCCACTTTGCATTTCTCGACCCTTACAACATTGAGAGCCTGCCTTTTTCTATAATCGAGCAACTTTCAAGGTTTCAACACATGGACGTGCTGATTCACGTCAGCGCCATGGATCTTCAGCGGAACCTGCCTAGATGGACCAAATCCGAGCACTGCCCATTGGATGAATTTGCCCCGAAGTGGCGTCAAGCAGTGGGCAACAGCAACCCTTCGGACATCGTTGCCCGAGGCCTGCTGCTCGAGTACTGGCTGTCGTTGATAGAGAACGCAGGATTTCAGGACGCGGAGGTGAAGTATCTAGTTCGAGGCGAGACGAACCAGCCGCTTTATTGGCTCGTGCTCATCGCGAAACACAAACTTGCGCTGAAGTTCTGGAAGGCCATCACGGCGGCCAAGGATCCCAACTACGACATGTTCCGTGACAGCTCAGGCGGAAATTGATCCCATGTTCTGTTTTCGAGTTTACGGCCGGCTGCCTTCTTGCCCATATTAGCCACGCGAACCCTATTACCGTCGGCAAGTGAGAGCATCTTGGTCTGGTAGCCGTTTGCCTGGCGATCGGAAACGGGACGCCAGTTACCCCACTGCTTGAAGTGGAAGAGGATGCCGGCGTCCACGCATTGATCGCGCACCGACATGACCCAATCGGGATTCATCGGTCGAGAGTGATGCCCACTTTCCCCGCCCGCGATAACCCAATCGACCAGTCGTCCGTCTCCGCGGCGCGCTCGCTTGATCCATTGAGAGAAATCAAGCGGCCCCAGAAGGGGTTCGCACGATAGGAACAGGATACGCGCGGAGATCTCGGTGAGCGCTGCCATACGCTTATCGAACCACTTTTGAGTTTCAGCAGTTGCGCCCAACCAGATGTTGGCCGGCCAATCCTCCCCGTACGGCGCGAGGCGGGAAACGTTTTCGGGACGCTTCGTCAGCAGGAGCCAATCTAGTTGCGGGGTTTCATCGATCAAAGACCAGATGCGTTCTCGCTTATCGTCTAGGTCTCTGCGATCCTCAAAGACATCGGCCATCGATGCGCAGAACACCCGCCGACGCTGTTTGAGGCGCACCGCTTCGGCGTTCCAAGCAAGCGGCTGGCGCCAGTAGGTATCGCTTAGTTCGCGCCGGGTGGTATTTGGGCCCCACACCGCTGCCCCTATGCGTTTGGCCCAGGTCTCGGCGTAGCAATGTTTGCAGCCGGGAGATACCTTCACGCAACCCCACCAGGGATTGAACGTGTGGTGCGTCCACTCGATCTTCGAATCTTTCGCCATTCTAGAAGCTTACGCGCGTTGTCATATCGCCTCGACGTTGACTGTCATATGCGACGCTGGGCGGAACTATCTTCACCGGCTTTCGCCGCCCCCTCAATATCCCGGAGTAAGTAAACCCAACCATGATTCTGATTGGCCCTAATCTCACTTGCCGTGTCCCGGATACCGAAGAATGCGCTGAAGGGATTCACTGCCATTCCGGGCAGATTCGCCAGGACAGATTCAATTGCGACGCGTCTCAACTGCGGTCGCCCCCTCTCAACAATTGCGTCGACTGCCAATTGCTCCGACTCCTTAAATAGAGACTTTGCTGACTCAAGATTAGACCCAGCCTTGATCATGGATTCTGCGATCTTTTTTCTGAGGGATCGAAGACTGCCGTCCTTTCGAAAACGAACTATTTCATTCCAAGGAACGTTGCGCAGAGACGGGATGGCTACTTCAAACAGCCTGTACGGCGCATCATAAACAGCAGAACCAGCTGTAAACCGCCTCGCTGCCACCATTGCTTCCTTCTCATCTCGATTTGCTTGAAGCATGCATGGAAAATGCACGTTAACCATTTCCCACAAATAGACAGCATCCACAGCAACTCGCGCTCGACCTTCCAGCTGCTGAACTTCATGCTCATTTTCGAACTGCGCAACCCCATGCTCCTTTGCGAATATTTCAAGCAAATGGTTATGCGCATACTGATCGGCATTCTCTGGCTCGGGATAGAGGTATTTAACTGCTCCCCTCTCGGTCCGAGGGTAGCCCCTTTCCGATTGCTGCAGAAGAGTACCGTGGATGTGCTTCTGCAATTCTCTGTCGAGCGGACGCATTATGTCCGTTAGGGCTAGCGCCTCATTTTGGAATTCAGATTGAGTTCCTAGAAGCCCCTCAATAAAATTCTTCTCACTGTAGCTCCCAAGTGTCTCAATGATTACTTCGTCGAACCAAAGTGTGCAGAGCTGAAGATGATCGGATCTAAATTCCTTGTCGCTCGCCAAGGTTACGAAACTTACCAAAGCTCTGGAAGTACTCATGTCTTCTGCGAGAACTCTATGTGCCGAGGACGCACTTATAATGCCCCCGCTCGATTTCTTCCAGCACCGGCGCTCCGCTGGGTTTCCATCCCAGTTCGGCGCGTGAGCGCTTGCCGCGCACCCGGCTGTTGGAGCCGAACGAAGAAATCGCCTTGGGACCGAGCGCCGCTTCCGCATCCTGGGGTGACCAGTTCCGCGTCCTGCCGCCAAAACCGAGCAGTCGGCTGATCGAAGCGGCGACAGCCTTCAATTGCTCTTCGCCATTCTCCGCATAGTAGAGCGCGCCTGCCGGCGCCTTCTCCAGTGCAAGCAGGTAAAGATCGACGACGTCGTCGATGTGGACATTGGACCAGTAGTTCTCGCCCCGGCCGATATGCAATCCAACCCCGGCTTTCTTCGCGTTCTCAATGAGAGCCGGAATCTGCGCGCTTTCCTTGCGTACGCCGCGGCCGCCGCCATAAATCATGGTCGGGCGGATCACCACCGAGCGCACGTTCTGTTTTGCACAGTCGAACACCACCTGGTCGATGGCTGCGCGCTGGACCATGCGCGGAAAGCTGGGGGTAAAAGTGGAATACTCGTCGTAAATCGCATCGACGGGTTCGCCCCCGGCGTCGGTGGCGACTATCCCGGAACCGCTGGTATGCAGGAACGGCTTTCCGGACCCACGCACTGCGGAGGCGATGGCCTCCACCACGCCGGGATGATTCGCTTCTGCAGCGTCGATCACAGCATCGGCTTCGCGGGCGGCGCGGGCAATCACCGCGGAATCGTCGAGAGTGCCGAGCACGGCGCGCATGCCGCGGGCCTCAATCTCCTTTGCGCCGGAATCGCTGCGAACTAGCCCGCTTATGGCGTGGCCTTCACGCAGCAGGCGCTCGGCCACCGAACCACCGATATACCCCGTCGCGCCCGTAACAAAGATTTTCATCGCTGCCCCTGAATCAACCGACGCCGCGATTCTACAACTGCTGGAGAATCGCGGCGCCGAAGGGTCGGGCAGGGATCAGGCGCGTTCTTCGAGCACGCCCATGTGGCCGGCCATGTAGTCGTCGCGCGCCTGGATGATTTCCTCGCGGGTGTTCATCACGAATGGCCCCCAGGACACCACCGGCTCGTCGATCGGCTCGCCGGCGAGGAACAGCAACTCGGTTGTTTCATCGGCTGCAATTTCTACCGCATCGCCGTCATTGCGGTACTCCACCAGTTGCGTTGCGCCGAACGCGAGTCCACCCGACCGGCCGCTGCCGCTGACCGCATACAGGTAGGCGTTGTGTCCCGCCGGCGCACGAAGCGCCACGCTGGCACCAGGCTGCAAGCTCACTCGCGCCGCGATGACCGGCGTATAGCTCTTCGCGGGACCGGTGGTACCCAGCACTTCGCCTGCCACTACGCGTACTTCGCCGCCTTCGGACTTCACGACGGGAATGCGATCCGGCTGCAGGTCCTGGTAGTGCGGCGTTTCCATCTTGTACTTGCGCGGCAGGTTCAGCCATAGCTGCACGCCTTCGAGGATACCGCCCTTGCGGGCGAACTCCTTCTCCCGGTATTCCGCATGAACGATGCCGGAACCGGCGGTCATCCATTGCACGCTTCCGGGATTGAGCAGGCCGCGTCCTCCCGATGAATCGTGGTGCTCCATCGCGCCCTGAAACAGGAAGGTGACAGTCTCGAAGCCCCGATGCGGATGCGGGTTGAGCCCGCCCTCCTCGCCGGGGCGAATACGGTCCGGCCCGAAGTGGTCGAGCATCAGGAACGGGCTTGCGTAGTCGAGCTGAGGACCGGGAAAGGGACGCAGCACGTCCAGCCCGGGAGCCGGTTGCGCATGGTGGCTCTTCACCACGCGCAATGCCGTCCTGGATTTGGTTGCCGGTTTTGTTGCAAGCATCGTGCTCATGATCCGTCCTTCCAGTTCAGGTCGAACAACAACACTTCCGCGTTGCTGCCGTCTCCGATTTCGATGTTGGATTCGCTGTCGACCTGGAGCGCATCCCCTGCGCGCAGCGGGCGGCCGTTGACTGTTGCGGAACCACGCGCCACATGGACGTAGGCCTTGCGCCCTTCGGCAAGCTGATGCGAGACCGATTCGGCGCCGTCGACCAGCGCGGCGTACAGGTACGCGTCCTGGTTGACTGTCACCGAGCCGTCGCGGCCGTCGGGCGATGCCACCAGGCGCAGCTTGCCGCGCTTGTCCGCGGGGCTGAAGAACTTCTGTTCGTAGCTCGGCTTGATGCCGCGCTCGGCGGGCTCGATCCAGATCTGCAGGAAATGGACGGGGTTCTTCGGCGAGGGGTTGTACTCGCTATGGGTCACGCCGGTGCCCGCGCTCATGCGCTGCACGTCGCCCGGCCGGATCACCGAACCCGTGCCGATGCTGTCCTTGTGCTCGAGTTCGCCGTCCAGGACGTAGCTGATGATTTCCATGTCCCGGTGCGTGTGTTTGCCGAAACCTTCGCCTGGATCGACCCGATCTTCATTGATGACCCGCAACGACCCAAATCCCATGTGCTCGGGGTCGTAATAGTTGGCGAAGGAAAAGGTATGGAAGCTCTTCAGCCAACCGTGGTCGGCATAGCCGCGTTCAGCGCTTTTTCTCAAGGCAATCATGAAATTCTCCCATTGGGCCCTGCCATTACCGGCGGGGCCTTTTACAGATGCAACGAATATAGGGGCGGGAAGGCAAAATTGTTAGCGGGGGGTTTTGAGCCAAACCAGCGAAAAATTCGAACGATCCGCAAGGCGCTGGCGGCCCGGCCGCCCCGGTCCAGGCCGCCAGGAACCGGCTAACCAGCGTCCAGCCAGCCTTCGGAGACCAGGACGGAACTGCCGCCCACGCGGACCGCCGTGATCCGTCCGCCCGAGACATCG
>Ga0163150_10000289_pt1 | contig 94291 bp, 89 predicted proteins | sample OliLakLV19P2IB_FD_148628 | JGI IMG/M metagenome (GOLD analysis project Ga0163150, IMG submission 148628) | Freshwater microbial mat bacterial communities from Lake Vanda, McMurdo Dry Valleys, Antarctica - Oligotrophic Lake LV.19.P2.IB | ecosystem: Environmental > Aquatic > Freshwater > Lake >...
ATGCCGGGTTCGCTCAGGGCGCTGCTGCGCATCCTCGGTGCGCGCGGCGCTCGCGGAGGCCGCCTGCTGTCATACCTGCTGTTCGAGGGCGCCTATACGCGCGAGCTGATCTCAGTTGGCGAGCGCGACGCCGGCCGGCGTCGCGCCGAGATCTCGGAATTCCTCGGCCTCGACCGTGCTTACGGCGCGCGCATCGAGTGACGCAGGGTTATTGCGGCAGCGAGTTGTGGCGCACGAGGAGCTGCGGGTACCGCGGGCGGAAGTGCCGCGCGAGGCGCTCGACCAGGTAGACCGAGCGATGCTGGCCGCCGGTGCAGCCGATCGCGACCGTCAGGTAGCCGCGGTTGGCCTGCTCGTAGTCCGGCAGCCGGCCCTCGATGAAGCGCACGAGGTCATCCACCATGCGCTCGACGCGCGGATTCGCCTCGAGGAATTCGACAACTTTCGCGTCGCGCCCGGTCAGCGGCTTGAGCGCCGGCTCCCAGTAGGGATTCGGCAGCGTGCGCGCGTCGAAGACGAAGTCGGCGTCGCCGGGCGTCCCGTGCTTGAAACCGAACGACTCGAACAGGATCGACAGCCGCCCGGGGGAACTCGGTTCAACTCGCTCCGCGATCGCATCGCGCAGGACGTGCACGCTCATGCGCGAGGTGTCGATGACGAGGTCCGCGCTGTCGATCAGCGGATGCAGCAGGCGGCGCTCCTCGGCGATCGCGTCGGCGAGGCTCACGCCGGCGCCCGCGAGCGGGTGCCGGCGCCGCGTCTCGGCGTAGCGGCGCAGCAGCACTTCGTCTTCCGCGTGAAGGTAGAGCACCTCGCAGCGCAACCCGGATCGCCTGAGGTCCGCCACCAGCGCGGGAATCGAAGCCAGGTCGTCGGGACGGTTGCGCGCGTCCAGCCCGACGGCGAGGCGCCGGTAGATCGGTTCCTCGCTGCGCAGCGAATGCGAGACGAGCGCCTGCACGAGTCCCGCCGGGATGTTGTCGATGCAGTACCAGCCGAGGTCTTCCAGCATCTTGAGCGCGACGCTCTTGCCGGAGCCGGACAGGCCGCTGACGACGACGAGCCGAGTCATGGCGTTCGCGCGCTCAGGCGAGCCTGCCGCGGGAGACCTCGGCGGCGCGGTGGTCGGAGAGCTTCTCCTTGTGCTTGCGCACCAGCCGGTCGAGCTTGTCCACGAGCGCGTCGATCGCGGCGTACATGTCCTCGTGCCTCGCGTCTGCATGGAGCACGGCGCCGCTGACGCCGAGGGTCGCCTCGGCCTTGTGCTCGAGCTTTTCCACCGTCAGCACGCAGTGCACGTCCACGACTCGCTCGAAGTGTCGCAGGATCCGGTCGAGTTTCTTGCGCACGTAATCGCGAAGCGGGGGCGTGATCTCGATGTGGTGGCCGGTCAGAGTCAACTGCATGGCTGGATCCTCCTGTTCCCGATTTCCCTGGCTTGAGCGGTCAGCGCCCGGCGCCCTGGCGGCGCGCGCTCGAGGTCGCGATCCCGAGCGCTTCTCGGTACTTCGCGACGGTACGGCGCGCGACCTGCACGCCATCGGCGGCAAGCAACTCGACAATCTGCTGGTCGGAGAGCGGCCGCCCGGCCGGCTCCTGCGATATCAGCTTGCGGATTTTGGCACGGATTGCCGTCGAGGAAACTCCCGCGCCGTCGTCACCCGCCACCTGGCTGGAGAAGAAGAAGCGGAACTCGTAGACGCCGCGCGGCGTGTGCAGGTATTTTCCGGTCGTGACGCGCGAGATGGTCGACTCGTGCATGCCGACAGCCTCGGCGACGTCCTTCAGGATCATCGGCTGCATCGACTCCTCGCCGCTGTCGAGAAAAGCCTGCTGACGCCCGACGATGGTGCGGGCCACCTTCAGCATCGTGTCGTTGCGGATCTCGAGGCTCCTGAGCAGCCAGCGCGCCTCCTGCAGTTGCGTGCGCAGCACCGCGTGGTCCGGGGCGCGCGTGATCATTCCGGCGTAGCCCTCGTTGAGGCGCACTCGCGGCAGCGCGGAAGGATTCAGCTCCACCACCCAGCCCTGGGGCGTGCGGCGCGCGTAGACGTCCGGCACGACGTACTCCGTCCGCGTCGCCTGGAAGGCGGCGCCGGGCCTCGGGTGGCAGCTGCGCACCAGTGCGAGCGCGACGTCGAGCTCATCGCCGTTGACGTGCAGCTCGCGCTGCAGCGCCGCGACGTCGCGGCCCGCAACCAGCTCGAGGTGCCGGTGTGCCAGTGCACGGGCGGTGGTGAGTCCGGGCGTCGTCGGGTCGAGTTGCGCGAGCTGCAGCTCGATGCACTCCGCGACCGAACGGGCACCGACGCCGGCAGGATCGAGCTGCTGCACCAGCGCGAGCACGCGCGCGACGCCGGCGGCGTCAGTGCGAAGATCGCTGGCGATCGACTCGGCGATGACCTCGAGGGAATCCGTGAGGTAGCCGTCCTCATTGATCGCGTCGATGATGGCGCGCCCGATCGTCAGTGCCTCGGGGGCCAGGTGCGCGAGCTCCAGCTGCCAGGCGAGATGGTCGCGCAGCGTACGTCCGGATTCGTCCGGCAGCTCAAGCTCCCGGTCGCCCGACCCGGACCAGGGCGTCTCGGATTCCGCCGCGCTGGGATCGGTCCAGTCGTCGCCGATCTCCACCACCGGCTCGTCCGCACCGGTGGCTTCCGCCGGCTCACTCGGGGCGGCCTCGGACGACCACGTCGCCTCGAAGTCTTCCTCGGCCTCGAGCATCACGTTGCTCTCGAGCGCCTGCAGCACCTGGGCTTGCAGCTCGATCGTCGGCAACTGCAGCAACCGGATCGCCTGCTGCAGCTGCGGCGTCATCGTCAGCTGCTGGCCGATGCGGAGCTGGAGGCTGGGTTTCATTCCGTCAAAGTCGGAAATCCTGCCCCAAGTAGACCTTGCGCACCTCGGGATTTGCAAGGATCTCGTCCGCAGTTCCGGAGGCCAGCACGGTGCCCTGGTTGACGATGTAGGCGCGGCCGCAAATACCCAGCGTTTCCCGTACGTTATGGTCGGTGATCAGGACGCCGATGCCGCGCTCCGCGAGATGGCGCGCGATGCGCTGGATGTCGTGCACCGAGAGCGGGTCGACGCCCGCGAACGGCTCGTCGAGCAGGATGAAGGCCGGGTTCGCGGCGAGCGCGCGCGCAATCTCGACCCGGCGGCGCTCGCCTCCGGAGAGGCTCATGCCGAGGTGGTCGCGAAGGTGCGCGACGTGCAGCTCCTCGAGCAGGTTTTCAAGGGCCTCGTCGCGCGCAGCGCCATCTAAGTCTCCGCGCGTCTCGAGGATCGCCTTGACGTTGTCCTTCACGGTGAGGCGGCGGAAGATCGAGGGCTCCTGCGGCAGGTACCCGACGCCGCGTCGCGCGCGAGCGTGCATCGGCAGGGTTGTGATGTCCTCGCCATCGAGCGTGATCTGCCCTCCGTCGCAGGGCACGAGCCCGACGATCATGTAGAAGGCGGTGGTCTTGCCGGCGCCATTCGGGCCGAGCAGGCCGACGACTTCACCGCTGGCGATGGAGATCGACAGCGAGGAGACGACCTTGCGCTTGCGGTAGCTTTTCTCGAGCGCCGTGGCCTTGAGTTCGCTCATGGCTCGGGTTTCGCCTTGTCGGGCGTGATTTCGCCGGGCTGGATCGTGATCAGGACCTGTTCCTGCGACACGACGCGCTGGTTCGCCGTGCTGTAGACGAGCTTCTCGCCGGTGATCTCCGTCTTGCCGTCCGTGAGCCATGCGTCTCCGGCGAGCTCGACGGTGCCGCGCTTGAGGTCGTAATCGATTCGCCTGGCGCGGCCCTGCGCGACGTCTTCCTTGCGCTTCTGCTCGAAGGTCGCAGGGCCGCCCGTGACCGCGGCGCTCTGGATCTCGCCGCCCGCGAACCTCACTTCGGCTGTGTCGCTCGCGAGCGTCGACTCCGGCGTCGTGATGCGGACGGTACCGCTGAACTGCCACTTGCTGTCGTCGAAGTCGACGCCGGTCGTCACCGCGCGGTCGGCGCTGATCCTGATCCCGCCCTGCGTGATCGTTACCGCGCCGTACTCGACCACACCTTTCTGGCTGTCGAAGTCCAGGGAGCTCGCCTTGAGCTGGATCGGCAGGTCGGCTCGTTCCTGCGCGCCGGCACCCAGGCAGGTGGCCGCGAGCAGCAAGCCGACGATCAGCCGGTCAGGGCGCAAATTGGCCATTGACGTCCGATTCCAGCCGAAGGGTCCCGGCCTCGAGGTTGGCGCGCATGCCCAGGGCGCGGATGCGGTGCGTGCCGAAGGCGAGCTCCACGGGCGAGCGGGTTTCGGCGATCTCGTTCACGGTGTCGAGGGTCAGGCGCGGCGTATAAAGTACCGCCGCCATCGGGTCCTGGCCGAGCCGGCCCGAGAGGCGAACATCGCCCTCGAATTCAACTGCTTGCCCGCCCTGCGGCACGCGCGCCTCGTTCGAGGTCAGGTTCCAGTCCTGGCCGGTCGGGGCATGGTAATCCACGGCGACCTGCGCCAGCCGTATGACGCCGCTCGACGTGTCCTGGGTCGCGGAAATGGACCGCAGCCCGATCCGTAGTTCGCCATCCACGCCGAACTCCTCGAGGTCGACGCCGGTCAGGAAGTAGCCTGGGCGCTCGGCCGAGTCGACGGCCGCCGCCGGCTCGCGGTCCACCACGCGCCACTGCACCAGCGCCGCGACCAGCGCGACGACGCCTGCGAACAGGAGCAACCTCGCGATCACCGCGTGGCCCCGCGGGCCGCCAGTAGCCAGTCGCAGAACTCGCGCACTGCCCCGCGGCCGCCTTCGGCGCGCGTGACGTGCTTTGCCGCAGTCAGCACCTCGGGGTGCGCATCCGCGACAGCCGCAGGCAGGCCGACCGCCGCCATCAGGCCGAGATCCGGCGTGTCGTCGACGAGACAAGCGACGCGGCGTGCGTCAACGGCGTTGCGCTTAAGGAGCTCGGCGAGCGCGCGCGCCTTGTCACTGACGCCCTGGGCAACGTCGCTGACGCCGAGTTCGCGCATGCGCGCGGTCACTGCGGCCGAGCGGCGGCCGGAGATCACCGCGACGCCGACTCCAGCGGCAATCAACATCTTGATGCCGTGGCCGTCGCGCACGTGGAAGGCCTTGACGGTCTCGCCGTCCGATCCGTACCAGAGCCTGCCGTCGGTCAGGACGCCGTCCACGTCGAGCACGACGAGCGTGATCTCGGCGGCCGGCGTCACATCACCCCCGCGCGCAGCAGGTCGTGAACGTTGAGCGCGCCGACCAGCCGGCCGGAACCGTCCAGCACGAGCAGCCCGTTGACGGCGTGCTTTTCCATCATCAGTACGGCCTCCGCGGCGAGCTCATCCGGGCCGATCGATCGCGGGTTTCGTGTCATGACCTCGGACATCCGGCTGACATGGATGTCGGCTCTGCGGTCGAGCGCACGCCGGAGATCGCCATCGGTGAAGATGCCGAGCACCCTGTCGTCGCCGTCAACGATGGCCGTGAGCCCGAGCCGCTTGCGGGACATCTCGAGCAGGCCCTCCGTCAGCGGCGTGTCGGGACCGACCCGCGGCAGGTCGTCGCCGCGGCGCATGACATCCGTCACGTGCAGCAGCAGGCGCCTGCCCAGCGAGCCACCCGGGTGCGAGCGCGCGAAGTCGGCCTCGGTGAAGCCGCGGTGCTTCAGCAGCGCGACCGCGAGCGCGTCGCCCATCGCGAGCGTCGCAGTCGTGCTCGCCGTCGGCGCGAGATTGAGCGGGCAGGCTTCGGCCGGGACGCTGATGTCCAGGTGCACGTCCGCCTCGCGCCCAAGCGTGGAGGCGGGATTGCCGGTCATCGCGATGAGCGGCGCGCCCATGCGCTTGAACAGGGGCAGGATCGTCAGCAGCTCGGCGGTTTCCCCGGAATAGGAGATGGCGAGCACCACGTCGCCCTTCGTGACCATGCCGAGGTCGCCATGGCTCGCCTCGGCCGGGTGCAGGAAGAACGCAGGTGTGCCGGTGCTCGCGAGCGTCGCCGCGATCTTGCCGCCGACGTGCCCGGACTTGCCCATGCCGGAGACGACCACGCGGCTGGTGCAGGCGAGCAGCATCCGGCAAGCCTGCCCGAAGTCGTCGCCCAGCCGATCGACCAGCGCGGCGACGGCGCGGGCTTCGATCCGGAGCGCCTCGCGCCCCATCTCGATCAGGCGCAGGCTGTCGGCGGCGTCATTCATCGGTTGCGCGCGATATTTCAATGCGGAATCTCATCATACACTGGCGTTGCCGCACGCTTTAGAATGCCGGCATGTCGCCGGAGCATATCAGCCGGGAGATCGAGGCCGCGCTGCCCGGGGCGCAGGTTCGCGTCGCCTCCGATGACGGCGTGCACTTCTCCGCGCTGGTCGTCGCCCCGCAATTCGAGGGCCTGCGTCCGCTCGCGCGCCACCAGCTCGTCTACCGCGCACTGGGCGGCGCGATGGGCGGAGCGATCCACGCACTTTCCCTCGATACGCCGACGCCCGGGGAATGGGCGCAGCGCAGCGCGGGCTGAGGCGGGTCGCCTGGACCAGTTCCGGATTTCCGGCGGCACGCGGCTCGAGGGCGAAGTGCGTGCCTCGGGCGCCAAGAACGCGGCGCTGCCGATCCTCGCGGCCGGTCTGCTGACCGACAGTCCGGTCACGGTCCGCAACGTTCCCGAGCTGCACGACGTGAAGACGATGCAGCGGCTGCTTGCACGCATGGGCGTCTCCATTGCGGCCGAGGGCGGCGGCGAGGTCCGCGTGGACGCCAGTGGACTCAAGGAAGCGGTCGCCCCCTACGAACTCGTCAAGACCATGCGCGCTTCCATCCTGGTGCTCGGGCCGCTGCTGGCGCGCCACGGCGAGGCGCGCGTCTCGCTGCCCGGCGGCTGTGCAATTGGCGCGCGCCCGGTCAACCTGCATGTCGCGGGACTCCAGGCCATGGGGGCCCGGATCGAGATTGAGGGCGGCTACATCCACGCCCGCGCAGGGCGGCTCACCGGAACGCGGATCGTCCAGGACACGGTCACCGTCACCGGGACCGAGAACCTCATGATGGCGGCGACGCTCGCGAGCGGCCGTACCGTCATCGAGAATGCCGCGCGCGAACCGGAGGTCATCGATCTCGCGGCCTGCCTCTCGGCCATGGGCGCGAAGATCGCGGGCGCCGGCACCGACACGATCGTCGTCGAAGGTTGCGAGCGCCTCGGCGGCTGCGAGCACCGCGTGCTGCCGGATCGCATCGAGACCGGGACCTTCCTTGTGGCCGGCGCCATCACCCGTGGGCACGTGCGCGTCACCGGCACGCAGCCCTCGCACCTCGACGCGGTGATCGCGAAGCTGCGCGAGGCGGGCGCCCGGGTCGACGTCGGCGCGGACTGGATCGAGGTGGACATGGCGGGCCGCCCGCGCGCCTTCGACATCCGCACCGCGCCGCATCCCGGATTCCCGACCGACATGCAGGCGCAATTCGCGGTGCTCGATGCAGTATCCGACGGTGTCGGCACGATCATCGAGACGATCTTCGAGAACCGCTTCATGCACATGCTGGAGTTGCGGCGGCTCGGCGCCGACGTGCACATCGAGGGGCACACAGCGGTGATCCACGGCGTGCCGCGGCTGTCGGGGGCCCCGGTGATGGCGACTGACCTGCGTGCCTCCGCGAGCCTCGTGCTCGCGGGCATGGTCGCCGAGGGCACGACCGACGTGCAGCGCATCTACCACATCGACCGTGGCTACGAGCACATCGAGGAGAAGATGCGCGGGCTCGGCGCGGATATCCGCCGCATGCCCGGGCCGGCGACCTGACCCGCGTTCAGGACGAGCGCTGTGCCTGCTGCGGGCGCTCGGCCACCTCGAGGCGGACGTTGTGTTCGAGCCCTTCCGGTTCCGCTGCCGACCGCCGCCACAAGCGCAGCCGGACCGGCTGGGCCGGCTTCAACATCGCGATGTTCGCGAGCAGGTCCTGGGCTCCGCGCAGCGGTTTGCCGTTGACCCGCGTGACGACGTCGCCCGGCACGATGCCCTGCGCTTCCGCAGGGCTGCCGCGGTAGACGAGCCGGACCAGCACTGAGCCCTCGGGCAGCCCGGTCTGCTCAATCGCCTCCGGCGCGATGTCACTCGGCACAATGCCGATCCAGCCGCGAACGACCTTGCCGTCACGGATGATCGCGTCCACGACGCCGCGCACGAGGTCCACCGGGATCGCGAAGCCGATGCCCTCGATGCCGGCCTGTCGCCCGGCGATGGCACTGTTCAGCCCGATCAGCTTGCCGGTCGCGTCCACCAGCGCGCCGCCGGAATTGCCGAGGTTGATCGCGGCGTCCGTCTGGATGAAATTCTCGAAGGTCGTGACGCCGAGTCGCCCGCGGCCGGTCGCGCTGACGATGCCCTGGGTCACGGTCTGGCCGAGCCCCAGTGGATTGCCGATCGCGAGCACGGGTTCGCCGACGCGCAGGTTGTCGGAGCGGCCGCGCGGCATGATCGGCAGCGTTCCCAGGTCGATCTTGAGGACCGCGAGGTCCGTGTCGCGGTCGACGCCGACCAGCTTTGCGGGGCCCGTCTTGCCATTCTTGAGCTGCACCTTGATCTGCGTCGCCTGTGCGATCACGTGGAAGTTCGTGACGACGTGGCCCTGTACGTCCCAGATGATCCCGGAGCCGAGGTTGCGTTCGACGCGCTCACGGTAGTCGGGCCACGTGTCGCCGAAGAGTTGCGAGAACTGGGGCGGCAGGCCCGCGACGCTCGGCAGCGCGACGCGGCGCTCGGTGAAGATGTTGACGACCGCAGGCGCGGTGGCATCCACGGCGTCCGCGAAGCTCACGAACTGGTTCGGCGCGTCGGCGGTAATCGGCTCCGGTGCCGGCGCGGCCTCGCTTGCGTCCGCGGCAGGCGTCGTTTGCGGCGGCGCGGTTGCATCGGTTGTCGGCCACAGCAACACCCAGGCGAGCGCCGCCGCGAGTCCGAGCGCGACCCAGGGCGAAATCCATCGCAGCCATCCCGGCATGCCCGACATCGCTTCGGCGTCCTCCAGTTGTCCGCTTATCGCCGTGTATAATGCGTCAAACCCCGCAACGAACGAAAATCGACCGATGAGCGAAACAATCGACAAGGGACGGCGGCAGCTTTTGACCGCCGCCACGGCCCTGACCGGTGCCGTGGGTGTTGCCTTCGCCGCCGTGCCGTTCCTGTCCTCCTGGAAGCCGAGCGCGCGCGCCAAGGCGCTCGGCGCGCCGGTGGAGATCGACATCAGCAAGCTCGAACCGGGCGCAATGCTGAAGATCGAGTGGCGCGGCAAGCCGGTCCTGATCGTGCGGCGCACGCCGGAAATGCTCGAGCGAATCGGCAACCATGACGACCGGCTCGCGGATCCGGACTCGGAATCGTCGAAGCAGCCCGACTATGCCAGGAACCCGGCGCGCGCGGTCAAGCCGGAATTCCTCGTGCTTCTCGGGGTCTGCACCCACCTCGGTTGCCTGCCGCAGAACTTCTTCGCTCCCGGCGCGGCCCCCACGGTTGGTCTTGACGCCGACTGGCCGGGCGGCTTCTTCTGCGCCTGCCATGGCTCCAAGTTCGACCTCTCCGGGCGCGTGTTCCGCGGCGTGCCGGCGCCGACCAACCTCGAAGTGCCGCCGTACACCTTCGCCGACAGCGGGCACATCGTCATCGGCCAGGACCAGGGGAGCGTCGCCTGATGGCCGCGCAGGAAGCACCGGCCGGGACCGGCAGGCTCGCGGCACTCGGCGCGTGGATCGATGCGCGCTTCCCGATGACGAAGATGTGGAACGAGCACGCGGCGCAGTACTACGCGCCCAAGAACTTCAACTTCTGGTATTTCTTTGGCTTCCTCGCGCTGTTCGTGCTCGCGCTGCAGATCGTCACGGGCATCTTCCTGACGATGAGCTACAAGCCCTCGGCCACGGAAGCCTTCGGCTCGGTCGAGTACATCATGCGCGACGTGGAGTGGGGCTGGCTGCTGCGCTACCTCCATTCGACCGGCGCCTCGGCGTTCTTCGTCGTCGTCTACCTGCACATGTTCCGCGCGCTGCTGTACGGCTCGCACCGGAAGCCCCGCGAGCTGCTCTGGATCTTCGGCGTGCTGATCTACCTCGCGCTCATGGCCGAGGCCTTCTTCGGCTACCTGCTGCCCTGGGGCAACATGTCGTACTGGGGCGCACAGGTCATCGTCTCGCTGTTCGGCTCCTTCCCGGTGATCGGGGAGGGCCTCGTCGAGTGGATCCGCGGCGACTACTTCATCTCGGACATCACGCTCAACCGCTTCTTCGCGCTGCACGTCGTCGCCCTGCCGCTGGTGCTGATCTTCCTGGTCGTCGCGCACCTGCTAGCGCTGCACGAGGTCGGCTCGAACAATCCCGACGGCATCGAGATCAAGAAGACCAAGGGTGCAGATGGTCACCCGGTCGACGGTATCCCGTTCCATCCCTATTACACGGTGAAGGACCTGTTCGGCCTCGGCGTCTTCCTGGTGCTGTTCGCCGCGGTGGTGTTCTTTGCGCCGGAGATGGGCGGGCTGTTCCTCGAAGCGCCGAACTTCGAGCCGGCGAACCCGCTGCTCACGCCCGCGCACATCGCGCCCGTGTGGTACTTCACGCCGTTCTACGCGATGCTGCGCGCGGTACCCGCGTTCGCGGGCACCCAGGTCTGGGGCGTGCTGGTCATGTTCGCCGCGATCCTGGTGCTTTTCTTCGTGCCCTGGCTCGACCGCTCGCCGGTCCGGTCGATCCGCTACCGCGGGCCGATCTACAAGGTCACTTTGATGGTGTTCGCGGCGAACTTCATCATGCTCGGGTACTGCGGCCTGATGCCCCCCGCCGAGCCCTACAAGACCCTGTCGGTCATCGGCACCATCTATTACTTCATCTTCTTCCTGGCGATGCCCTGGTTCACGCGCATCGAGAAGACCAGGCCCGAGCCGGTGCGGGTGACGAAGTGAGCGTTGGGTCCAGGTTCGCAGCGGTCCTCGCGCTCTCGCTGTCGTTCGCCGCCGCGGCGAACGCGGCGACCGCGGGCTGGCCGCTGCAGCAGGCCGGCACGGACGTGAGCAACCTCGCTTCCCTGCAGCGCGGCGCGCGCAATTTCGTGAACTACTGCCTCGGCTGCCATTCGGCGAAGTACATGCGCTACAGCCAGCTCGCCGAGGATCTCGCGCTGACGGAGGATGAACTGCGCGCCAGCCTGATGTTCACCGGCACCCGCGTCTACGACACGATGGATTCGGCCATGTCGGCGGAGCAGGGCCGGTTGTGGTTCGGCAACGCGCCGCCGGACCTGTCCTTGATCGCGCGCAGCCGCGGACCCGATTACCTGTACACCTTCCTGCGCACGTTCTATGAGGATCCCTCGCGCCCGACCGGCGTGAACAACGCGGTGCTTCCGGGAACCGCCATGCCGCACGTGCTCGCGCCGCTGCAGGGCCTGCAGCAACCGCGTTTCGAGACGACCAGGGGCTCGGACGGCAAGGAGACGCAGCATCTCGTCGGGCTCGAGCCTGGCAGCGCGCCCGGCGACCTGCCGGCTGCGGCATTCGACAGCTTCGTGCGCGACACGGTTGCCTTCCTGGAGTACGTCTCCGAACCCTCCAAAGCCAGGCGCCAGGCGCTCGGTGTGTGGGTGATCCTGTTCCTGCTGATGTTCACGACCTTCGCCTGGTTCCTCTACAAGGAATACTGGAAGGACGTGAAGTGACTCCGCGCCGGCCGCGATGAGGGGCTGAGTCGATGGCCGCAGTGCATACCCCGAGACGGCCCTACCTCGTGCGCGCCATGCACGAATGGATGACGGCCAACGGCCAAACGCCGCACCTCGTAGTCGACGCGGCCGTGCCTGCCGCCGAAGTGCCCCGCGCCTACGTGCGCGACGGGCGCATCACGCTGAACGTCAGCTGGCAGGCGACGCAGGGTCTCAAGCTGGGCAACGAGTGGATCGAATTCTCGGCGCGCTTCGGCGGCGTCGGGCAGCACGTTCGTATACCGGTCGCCTCCGTGCTCGGCATCTATGCCCGTGAGACCGGCCAGGGCATGCTCTTCCAGGACGAGGGCGAGGCGCCCCCACCCGCAGCCGGCTCCGGCGACAGCACCCCTAGCCCGCGCCCCAAGCTCCGCGTCATCAAATAGCGACATGCACGCGTGGTATCCGCTGCGTCGTAAGCGCGCGGACTTCGCCTGCGGGACTCGCCTCGCTCGTTCCGCCCGAACTTAGTCACTTCGCTCGGCGGTCCCGCGACGGCTCGTCCGCGCGCGATACGCCGCGGCAGTTCACGCGCGCCGGTCACTATGCGCCGCGGAGTTCATGGCGCGCGCCTGGCCGGCCGGGGACCCTCGCTCGTTCCGCCCGAACTTAGTCACTTCGCTCGGGTCCCCGCCCGGCCAATCGCGCGAACGCAGCGCGACGTCACTGGCGCGCGCCGGAATCGATCGCGGCGTGTCGCGCGCGGGCGAGCGCGGCGGGACCCCGCGAGTGAGCGACTAAAGTTCCGGCGGAGCGAACGAGCGGGAGTCCCGCCAGCGAAACCCGCGCGCAAGATGCCACGCTGGATCGGACGCTAAAGGCTGAATGCCCCGCGGATGAGATCGCAGCGCAGGTCGTCGGCCGCGCCGCTGACTTCAACGACATCAAAACGGGCAGGAAGTCGTGCGAGCGTCGGATTCTGCGCGAGCAGCGTGCGCGCGGCGCGGACGATGCGCGAGCGCTTGGCGTGTGTGATGCTCGCGGCGGCGCCGCCGTAACGGTCGGAGGCACGGTAACGGACCTCGATGATCGCCAGCACGCCGCCGACTTCCGCCACGAGGTCGAGTTCGCCGCCTTTCGCGCGGAAGTTCGTCGTCAGGATGCGATAACCGCTGCGCTCGAGATGGCGCGCCGCCGCCGCCTCGGCCGCGCGGCCGAGCACGAGGTGCGGCGCCGTGCTCACGGGGTCGGTGGAAGGAGCGGCGCGGACGGCGGCCATGGCGCGACGCGCCCGTCGACGATCTGCGCCCAGTCGAGCTCGCGGCGCACGCGGCCATGAGGGTCCACAGTGAGCCGGCCGGTGGCGCCGGGCACGGTGCCGTGGCCGCTGCCCTGCATGCCGGGCAGCACATTCATCAGCCGGAAAGCGTCGTAGCCGAAGGCGTACAAGCGGGTGAGCTGGCCGCCGCGACCCGGGAAGGCACGATCGGCCGTGTCGCGCGCGCCGCCCGCAGCGCCCATCGGGTCGAGCACCCACGGCATGTCGGGAAAGATCACGCCGTCGAGATCCTGGGTGCCCGCGCCGGACGGGTCGAAGATGTCGGAAATCGCATAGGTGGGCAGGGCGCTCGCGTAATTGAAGCGCAGCTGCGTGCGGATCAGGCGGCCGTGTACCGGCTGCGCCGCGACGAAGATGAACTGCGCGTCGGGTCGCGGGCTGCTGCCGCGTTGCCCGGTCGTGCGCAGCAGGCGGCGCAGCGTCTCGTTGAAGTCCGCCGTGGACGCCACGTATTCCGCCTGGTCCACGATGCGGCCGCCCGCGGTCGCGAACTCCTCGGCGAACGCAGCCTGCACGCGGCGTCCCCAGTCCGACTGTGGCGCGAGCGTCACGCCAGAGAGGCGGCCGTCGGCGGCAATGCGCCGCGCTGCGAGCCGCGCTTCGTCCTCGGGCGACAGCGCGAACTGATAAAAACGGTCAGGTACCTGCACGCCGTCGGGAAGGAAGTTGAGCGCGAGCGTGGTCGCGCGCCCGTCGGCGAGTGTCGCGAGTGCGGCGACTTCCTCGCGGGTGAGCGGGCCGACGATGAAATCACTGCCATCCGCGATCGCCTGCAGGTAGGCGGAGGGCGCATCGCGCTCGGCAACGTCGTAGACGCGGATCCGCGGCCTGTCGCTGCCGCCATCGTCGTAAAAGGCGCCCAGAAACCCGTCCCGGACCGCGCTGCCGGCGGGAGCCGCGCGCCCCGAGAGGGGCAGCAGCAGCGCGACCTGCCGTGGACGGCCGCCTGCCGACACGGGCCGTTCCACGACGCCTTTCCAGAGCGACTCGCCCGCCGGGTGCGCCGGGTAGCGCTCACGCCAGGACTGCAGCCGCCGCTGCGCGCCGAGCGCGCCGGCCTCGGCATCGGCAAGGATCTTCCCGAGCTCGAGCCAGCCGGCGAGTACCGTGTCCGCATCCGCAGGCGGCAGCGCGTCGGCACCGCGCAGCACGGACGACTTGACGCCGTCGATGATCAGGCGCTGGTTTGCCTGGCGGTCGGCGGGAGACGTGAGCAGACTGTCGCGCGCCATGAGGCTCGTCACGCCGTCCGCCACCCGCAGGCTTCCGAACTGCACTCGGGCGCGGGTCGCGAGCGTCGCTGCGTCGTCGCCGGCGAGGCCCTTGAGGATCTCGGCGGCGCGTGCCGTGTCGCCACGTGCGAGCGCAATTTCCGCGTCGAGTCGGCGCTGCTCGCGGGAATCGGCCACGGTGAGTGGAGGCGCAATGTTCGAGAGTGCGTTCTCGGCGGCGCTGACGTCGCGACCAAGCAGCCACTCGTTGGCCGCCGCGAGCCAGAAGGTATTCGCGCCGCCGGGCGCAGCAGCCTTCGCCGCAGTCTCGTAGCCTTGCGCGGCGCCCGCGTGGTCGCCCTGGCGCGCGAGGCGCGCGGCGCGCTCCGCGGGGTCGGCGCCGATCGCGGGCAGGCCGGCCATCTGGCAGGCGGCGACCAGCGTCGCAGCGAGCGCGGCGGCGAAGGCGTTCCTGGCGATCCGGAGTTTCGCTTGCATCGGCGTCAGCCCTTGGCGAGGATCGACCCGCCGCACCACTCCAGTAGTGGCAGATGCGGTGGGGAGGACATTTTATAGTGACGGGGACGGGCGTGCTCTACGTCGTTGCGACGCCTATCGGCAATTTGGGCGATATTTCTGCGCGGGCGCGCGAAATTCTCGCCCTGGCTTCCGCCGTCGCCGCCGAGGACACGCGTTACAGCGGGCGCCTGCTGCGCGAGCTCGGTCTCGAGCGGCCGCTCGTGTCCCTCCACGAGCACAACGAGCGCGCGCGCGTCGGCGAGCTCGTGGCTCGTCTGCAGGGCGGCGAGAGTATCGCCCTCGTGTCGGACGCAGGCACGCCGCTGGTGAGCGATCCGGGCTACCTGCTGGTGGCTGCGGCCGCGGCAGCGGGCATCGTCGTCACGCCGATACCCGGCCCGAACGCGGCGATCACGGCGCTTTCAGCCTCGGGATTGCCTTGCGACCGCTTCTGCTTCGAAGGTTTCCTGCCCTCGCGAGCCGCGGCGCGCAGGCGACGGCTCGCGGGGCTTTCCGCGGAGACGCGCACGCTCGTGCTTTACGAGGCGCCGCACCGAATGGCCGAGTGTCTTGATGACCTCGTGGCGGCCTGTGGCGGCGAGCGGCGCGCCTGCATCGCCCGCGAGCTGACCAAGCGCTTCGAGACTTTCTATCGGGGAACGCTTGCCGAGCTCGCTGTGCGCGCGAAGAGCGACCCGGACATCGCGCGCGGCGAGTCCGTGATCCTGGTCGAGGGCGCGCCGGTGGCGGAACCGGGCGCCGCAGAGCTCGATGCAGCCCTGGCTGTCCTGCTGCGGTACTTGCCGCCCTCGTCTGCGGCCGCCGCCGCCGCGGGCCTCACCGGCGTGCGGCGCGCCGATGCCTACGCACGCGCCCTCGCGCTCGCCCGGGACGGAATTAAAGGGGACGCACCCCTTTAAACAACGGGCTATGGCGCCGAACGACTCTTCCTCGGTTAAAGGGGTGCGTCCCCTTTAATTCCGGCTCCCGAGGCACTAAGGTGTGGCCGGGAGTCGGCCAGGCAATCGCGGCGTCCGCAAGGGCGTGGAGGAAAGTCCGGGCTCCATAGGGTGCGGCGCCAGGTAACGCCTGGGGGGCGTAAGCCCACGGAAAGTGCAACAGAAAAGAAACCGCCCAAGCGCGCGAAAGCGTGACGGCAAGGTTGAAATGGTGCGGTAAGAGCGCACCGCGTCGACGGCAACGGAGACGGCAAGGCAAACCCCGCCGGGAGCAAGGCCAAATAGGGAAGCAGGCGGCGCAAGCCGCAGCGCGCGGCCCGCGCGTGCTTCCGGGTAGGCTGCTTGAGGTGCGCGGTGACGCGCATCCCAGAGGAATGATTGCCCACGACAGAACCCGGCTTACCGGCCGACTCCCACTTTTCACCCCACCCTGATTAAAAAAAGCAGGTACTTCCTGACAAGTCGCCGTAGAAACAGCGTGTAAGTCGCTGATTTCGTGATTGCTGGATCGAGACCCCATGGGCGCAGGCCTTCGCGCCTAAGTGACTGACGCGTCACGAAATTTCTCGTGGATACCCGTTGACCCTGCCAGATCGCGTGCCTATAGTGGCAGCAGGTGGGAGAAAGTGGGGGGGAATGGGACAAGGTCCCGTTTCAATACGTGTTTCGCGGCGCAACAAAAGTCACCCTGGATGCAAAGGGCCGGATGGTCATTCCCACCCGGTATCGCGAGCGCCTGCAGGAACGCGGCGACGCGCGGCTCGTGGTCACCATCGACCGCGACCAGTGCCTGCTGATCTACCCGTTGCCTGAGTGGGAAGAAATCGAACGGAAGCTGATGCGCTTGCCGACGCTGAACGAGCACGCGCGGCGCCTGCAGCGGCTGATGGTCGGTTACGCGACTGACGTCGAACTCGACGGACACGGCCGGCTCCTGCTGCCGCCGACGCTGCGCGGCTTCGCGCATCTCGAGCGGAACGCGATGTTGATCGGGCAGGGCAACCGCTTCGAACTCTGGGACGAGCCGCGCTGGGAAGAGCGCCGGGAGCAGTGGCTGAACGGCGAGGAATCGCCGACGTCGCTGCCGGCGGAACTGGGTTCCCTCTCGCTGTGACCGGTGTGCCGCCGGCGGAGCTCTTCGGCGGGGAACACGCGCCGGTGCTCCGGAACGCGGCGATCGACTCGCTCGCGATCCGCGCCGACGGCTGCTACGTGGATGCGACCTTCGGTCGCGGTGGTCATGCCGGGGAAATCCTCGGCCGGCTCGGTGAAGAGGGGAAGTTGATTGGCATCGATCGCGATCCCGAGGCCGCAGCGGCCGCGGCCGTGCTGTTCGATGCGGACCCGCGCGCGCGCTTCGTGCGCGCACGATTCTCGGAACTGGGGCAGCACGCCCCGCACGCGAGCGCCGACGGCATCCTGTTCGACCTCGGCGTATCGTCCCCGCAGCTCGACGAGGCTCGTCGCGGCTTCAGTTTCCTGCGCGACGGCCCGCTCGACATGCGCATGGATCCGGATTCCGGCGCGAGCGCGGCGGAGTTTCTGGCGCACGCCGACGAGCGTGAGATCGCGGGCGTGATCGTGCGGCTCGGAGAGGAGCGGCATGCGAAGCGCATCGCGCGCGCGCTCGTCGCGTCGCGGGAATCGGGCCCGATCGACACGACCGGAAAACTGGCGGGAATCGTCGCCGCGGCCGTGCCCGGCCGCGAGCCCGGCCGCCACCCGGCCACGCGCACCTTCCAGGCGCTGCGCATCCACGTCAACGACGAACTTGGCGAGATCGAGCGCGCCCTGCCGCAGGCGGTCGACGCGCTGAAGCCGCGCGGGCGGCTGGTCGTGATCAGCTTCCATTCGCTCGAGGACCGGATCGTCAAGCGCTTCATGCGCTCGGGCAGCCGCGAGGACCCCGCCTGGGCCGGCTTGCCCGAGGTGCCTGCCGCGGCGCGCCCGCGCCTGAAGCTGGTGGGTCGAGCGACTTTCGCCGACGAGGCGGAAGTCGCCCGCAACCCACGCGCGCGCAGCGCGGTCATGCGCGTTGCCGAGAAGCTTTCCGAGTGAGCCGCCGCTTCAAGATCATCGGACTGCCGCTGCTGTGGATCGCGGTGCTCGCTTCCGCGGTCGCCGTCGTGCGTGCACGCCACGAATCGCGGGCGCTGTTCGTCGAGCTCGAACGGCTTTCGGCGGAGCGGGACGCGCTCAACATCACCTGGGGCCAGGACCAGCTGGAGCAGGGTTCCTGGTCGAATCCCGCGATCGTCGAGCGTGTCGCCGCGGACCGCAGGCAGATGGTCTTCCCCCGGCCGGACGACGTCGAGATCGTCGCGCAATGAGGCGGCGGGACGGCGAGATCGAGTTCGACGCGGGACAGTTCCGCGGCCGCGCCAGGTTCCTGGCCGGGTTGCTCGCGTTCACGGCGCTGGTGCTGGTCGGGCGCTCGGTCCAGCTGCAGGTCCTGGACCGGCAGTTCATCGAGCGGCAGGCCGACATGCGCCACGCGCGCACGGCCCGCCTCGTCGCGCACCGCGGCGCGGTCCATGACCGCTTCGGCGAGCCGCTCGCGGTGAGCTCGCCGGTCGATACCGTCTGGGTCAACCCGCCCGAGTTCGCGGAGGCGGGCGAGGGGATTCCGCGCCTCGCGCGCGTGCTCGGCATCAACCGGCAGTGGCTGGAGCAGCGCGTCACCAGCAACCTCGACCGGGAATTCCTCTACGTCGAGCGCCACATCGAGCCTTCCCAGAAAGAGGTGGTGCGCAAGCTCCAGCTTCCCGGTGTGTACTTCCAGCGCGAGTACAAGCGCTTCTACCCGAACGCGGAGGTCACCGGTCACCTGCTTGGATTCACCAGCCTCGACGAGGCGGGCCAGGAGGGACTCGAACTCGCCTTCGACCGCACGCTCAAGGGCACGGACGGCTCCAAGCGCGTGATCCAGGACGGCCGCGGGCGCGTGATCCAGAACGTCGAAGTGGTTCGCGCGCCGGCGCAGGGCCAGGACCTCGTCACCAGCATCGACCTGCGCATCCAGTACCTCGCCTATCGCGAGCTGAAATCCGCGATCCACCAGCACCGCGCCCGCGCCGGCACTGTGATCGTGCTCGACATCGCGACCGGCGAAGTGCTCGCGATGGTCAACCAGCCGTCGTTCAACCCGAACGACCGCGGTCAATACGAAGTGGCGCGCTATCGCAACCGCGCGGTGACGGACATCTTCGAGCCCGGCTCGAGCATCAAGCCCTTCGTGGTCGCCGCGGCGCTCGAGTCGGGACGCTACCGCGCGAACAGCACGATCGACGCCATGCCCTTCAAGGTCGGCTCGATGCTGATCCGCGACAAGCACGACCTCGGCACTATCGACATGGGCGCCGTGCTGGCGCGCTCGAGCAACGTCGCAATGGCGAAGATCGCGCTCTCGCTGGACCGCAACCAGATGCACGACACCCTGCGCGCGCTGGGTTTCGGCGAGGTGACGGCGAGCGGCTTTCCCGGCGAGTCGGCCGGGCTCCTGACCGGCGCGGCGAACTGGCGCGCGATCAACGTCGCAACCATGGCGTACGGCTACGGCCTGTCGGTGACCCCGCTGCAGCTTGTGCAGGCCTACGCCACGATCGGCGCCGGCGGCATTCACCGCCCGGTGACCTTCCGCCGCGCGGAAGCGCCCGCCGTTGGGGAGCGTGTACTGCCGGCGAAAGTCGCGCGCGACCTGATCGGCCTCCTCGAGGGTGCGGTGATGCCGGCCGGCACGGGCAGCAAGGCGGCGGTCGCCGGCTACCGGGTCGCGGGCAAGACCGGTACGGCCTGGAAGGCAGTGCCTGGCGGATATTCCACCGACCGTTACCTGTCGGTGTTCGCCGGCGTGGTACCGGCGACGGCTCCGCGCCTCGCAGTCGTCATCATGGTGGACGAGCCGCAGGGCGCCCTTTACTACGGCGGCGACGTCGCGGCACCCGTGTTCTCGGCGGTCACCTCGGGCGCGCTGCGCCTGATGTCGGTGGCGCCCGACGATCTCGCACGCATCACGCCGGTCGAGTTTCCGGAGGACGGACCGTGACCGCGCGGCTCGCGCTGGACGAGCTGCTGGCGGGCGTCGCGCAAGCACCGCCGGTCGCCATCGCCGGCCTCACGCTCGATTCGCGCTCGGTCGAGCCGGGCGACGCCTTCGTCGCGCTGAAGGGCGGGCGGGGGCACGGCCTCGACCACGCGGGCGATGCCATCGCCCGCGGCGCCCGCGCCGTGCTATGGGACCCGGCGGAAGGTCGCGATGGTGCCGGCGCCGATACCCAGGTGCCGTTCGTCGCGGTGCCCGAGCTGCGCGACCGGCTTGGCGCGATCGCCGATCGTTTCTACGGCAGTCCGTCCTCGCGGCTCACCGTCGCGGGCGTCACTGGAACCAACGGCAAGACGACTTGCGCCTGGCTGCTCGCCTCGGCAGTGGATCGGCTCGCGCATCGCGGCGCCTACCTCGGCACGCTCGGGTCGGGTTTCCCGCCCGCGGTCGAGGGCGGGTCGCTGACGACGCCGGACGTCATCACGCTGCACCGCCAGCTGCGCGCGCTCGCAGATGCGGGCGCGACGCACGTCGCCATGGAGGTGTCCTCGCACGCCCTCGACCAGCGCCGGGTGGACGGCGTGCGCATGCGCGTCGCGGCGTTCTGCAACCTCTCGCGCGACCACCTCGATTACCACGGCACGATGGAACACTACGCGCTGGCCAAGCAGCGGCTGTTCCGGCTGCCCGGCCTCGAGCACGCGGTGATCAACGTCGGCGACCCGGTGGGCGCGCGCTTCGCCGGCGCGCTCGGGCCCGGCGTCGGGCTGACGGCCGTTGCGGTGGGCGGCGATGTGCCGGACGCGCCGCGCTTCGTCCACGTGATCCGCGTGGCTTCCTCGGAGAGCGGGCTCGAACTCGACATCCGCGGCCACTTCGGCGCGCGTCGTCTGCGCTCGCGGCTGATCGGCAGTTTCAACGCCGAGAACCTGGCCGTGGCGCTGGCCGTGCTGCTCGCGTGGCAGTTCGGGATCGACGACGCGCTGGCCGCGCTCGGCGAGTGCACGGCGCCGCCCGGCCGGATGGAAGGCTACCGGCTACCGGGCGGAGCGCTCGCCGTCGTCGACTACGCGCACACGCCCGATGCGCTCGCGAAGGCGCTCGCGGCGGTGCGCGCACACGCGCGCGGCCGCGTTCTGGTGGTCTTCGGCTGCGGCGGTGAACGCGATCCCGGCAAGCGCCCGCTGATGGGCGAGACCGCGGAGCGGCTGGCGGACCGCGTCATCTTGACCGACGACAATCCGCGCGGCGAGGACGCCGACGGCATCGTGGCGATGATCCTGCGCGGGATCCGCCGTCCCGCCGACGTTCTCGTCGAGCGCGACCGCGCGCTCGCGATCCGCGCGGCGATTGCCGAGGCACGTCCCGGCGATGCCGTGCTGATCGCCGGCAAGGGCCACGAGGACTACCAGCTCACCGGCGGCGAGCGGCGCCATTTCAGCGACCGCGAGTGCCTCGCCACGCACGCGGGAGTCGCTCAGTGAAGGGCCGCCTGTCGGACGTCGCCGCCGCGACCGCGGGCCGCCTCGAAGGCGAGAACGCCGCGTTCGCCGGCGTCTCGATCGATTCACGCACGCTCGAACCGGGCCAGCTGTTCGTGGCGCTGAGTGGCGAGCGCTTCGACGGCCATGGCTTCGTCGAGGCTGCGCGCGCACGCGGAGCCGCGGGAGCGCTGGTCGCGCGCCCGGCAGGGCTGCAGCTGCCGCAGGTCGTAGTCAGCGATACGCAGGTCGCGCTTGGCACACTGGCCGCCGCCTGGCGCGCCGAGAGCCGGGCGCTGGTGCTCGGCGTCGGCGGCAGCAACGGCAAGACGACTACCAAGGAACTGCTCGCCGCCATCCTCGCAGGCGTCGGCCCGACGCTCGCGACGCGCGGCAACCTCAACAACCACATTGGCGTTCCGCTGACGCTGCTCCGGCTGGAGCCGGCGCACCATTTTGCCGTGATCGAGATGGGCGCCAACCACCCGGGTGAGATCGCCGCGCTCGCCGCGCTCGCCAGGCCCGCGATCGCGCTGGTGACCAACGCCGGTGATGAACACCTCGAGGGCTTCGGCGATCTTGAAGGCGTCGCGCAGGCCGAAGGCGAGATGTTCGCGGCGCTCGCGGCCGACGGTGTGGCCGTCATCAATGCCGACGACCCGTTCTGCGGGCTCTGGTGCTCGATGGCGCCGCGCGGCGCGCGCCTGCTGCACTTCGGGATCGACGCGACCGCTGACGTGCGCGCGCTGTCGATCTCCGGCCGGATCGAGTCCGGCAGTTTCACGACCGCATTCGAGCTTTCGGTTGCCGGCGAGAAGGCGCGCGTGCGGCTGCCGCTTGCGGGGCGCCACAACGTCGCGAATGCACTCGGCGCCGCCGCAGCTGCGCACGCGGCGGGCGTCTCGTTGCCGGCGATCGTCGCGGGCCTCGAGCGCATGCGCCCCGTGGCCGGGAGGCTGCAGCTGAAAGCCGGACTGCACGGATCCTGGCTGATCGACGACTCGTACAACGCCAACCCGAGCTCGGTGCGCGCCGGCATCGACGTGCTCTGCGCGCTGCCCGGCGAGCACTGGCTGGTGCTCGGCGAGATGGCGGAACTCGGCGACGAGACGGTGGTGAGCCACGCGGGCGTCGGCGACTACGCGCGCCGGGCCGGCATCACCCGGCTGTTCGCGATAGGCGCCGCCGCACGCCACGCGGTGGACGCCTTCGGTGCGCGCGCGAACTGGTACGCGGACGCCTCGGCGCTCGGCGACGCCGTGGCCGGGAGGCTCGAGCCGGGCGTGACGACGCTCGTGAAGGGATCTCGAGTCAACCGCCTGGAACGAGTCGTGGAGCGGCTCACCGCTTCGCTGCCCGCGGGACCGGCAACGGGAACCGAGGCAAGTCATGCTGCTTGATCTCTTCGACTGGCTGGCGCAGTACTACGGCGGTTTCCGGGTCTTCGGTTACCTGACCCTGCGCGCGATCATGGCCGCGCTCACCGCGCTCACGATCGCGCTGTTCGTCGGGCCGTCGATGATCCGAATGCTGGCCGCACGCCAGATCGGCCAGGTCGTGCGCGACGACGGGCCGGGCTCGCACCTCGGCAAGAGGGGAACGCCGACCATGGGCGGCGCGCTGATCCTGATCGCGGTGGGCGCGGGCACGCTGCTGTGGGCCGACCTCGACAATCGATTCGTGTGGATCGCGCTCACCGTCACCCTCGCGTTCGGGCTGATCGGCTTCTACGACGACTACCTGAAGCTGGTGGTGCGCGACCCGCGCGGACTCGCCGCGCGCTGGAAGTACCTCTGGCAGTCGCTCGCCGGGCTCGCCGCCGCCGCGGCGCTGTGGCAGACCGCGGAGGCGCCGGCGGAGACGGCACTCTACGTGCCGTTCTTCAAGGACGTCGCGCTGCCGATGGGTGCGGCCGCTTTCATCACGCTGACTTACTTCGTGATCGTGGGTTCGAGCAACGCCGTCAACCTGACCGACGGGCTCGACGGGCTCGCGATCATGCCCTGCGTGATGGTCGCGGGCGGACTCGGCGTGTTCGCCTACGTCACGGGCCACGTGAACTTCTCGGCCTACCTGCAGATCCCGAACGTGCCTGGCGCGGGTGAGATGCTGATCTTCTGCGCGACGATCGTCGGTGCCGGGCTCGGCTTCCTGTGGTTCAACACCTACCCGGCACAGGTGTTCATGGGCGACATCGGCGCGCTCGCCCTCGGCGCAGCGCTCGGCGTCGTCGCGGTGATCGTCCGCCAGGAGATCGTGCTAGCGATCATGGGCGGCATCTTCGTGCTCGAGACCGTCTCGGTGATCCTGCAGGTCGTCTCGTTCCGGCTGCGCGGCAAGCGCATCTTCCGGATGGCGCCGATTCACCATCACTACGAACTGAAGGGCTGGGCGGAGCCGAAGGTCATCGTCCGATTCTGGATCATCTCCTTCATGCTGGTCCTCATCGGGCTGGCCACGTTGAAGCTCCGTTGATGCACGAGGCCACCGGAAATCCGCGCAGCGTGATCGTCGGCCTCGGCCGGACTGGCCTGTCGGTAGCCCGGCACCTGGCCGCGCGCGGGCATCGCCTCGTCGTCACCGACTCGCGCGTGGAGCCGCCCGGCCTCGCGGAACTGCGGCGACTGGTGCCGCAAGCGGCCACCGCGCTCGGCGGTTTCGACCCGGCGGTGCTCGAAGGCGCGGACCAGATCGTCGTCTCGCCGGGCGTCTCGCTCGGCGAGCCCTTCCTGCGCATGGCCGCCTCGCGCGGGCTCGACCTGGTCGGCGACGTCGAGCTGTTCGCGCGGGAGGCGGGCGGTCGCGTGGTCGGCATCACCGGCACCAACGGCAAGAGCACCGTCACGACGCTGGTCGGCGAGTTCGCGAAGGCCGCGGGCATCGAGGTGCGCGTCGGCGGCAACCTCGGCGAGCCCGCGCTTGACCTGCTCGAGGGCCCGCCCGCCGCGATGTACGTGCTCGAGTTGTCTTCGTACCAGCTCGAGACCACGCATTCGCTGCAGCTCGAGGCGGCCGCGGTGCTGAACCTCACGCCCGACCATCTCGACCGCTACGCGGGGCTCGCCGAGTACGCCTCCGCCAAGGCGCGTATCTTCGAGCGCGCGGCGACCGCCGTCGTGAATCTCGACGACGAGCTCGTCGTGCGCATGCCGAGGCCCGGCCAGCGCCGAGTCGGATTCAGCCTGAAGCGCGGCGATGCCGACTTCCGGCTGTTGACACAGGGCGGCGAGGAGTGGTTGGCAGAGGGCACAGAGGCGATCCTGCCGCGCTCGGCGCTGCGCCTCCCCGGCCGCCACAACACGGCGAACGCGCTGGCGGCGCTGGCCGTCGGCAGCGTCGCAGGTCTGCCGCGCGAGGCGATGTCCAGCGTGCTGCGCCGCTTTGGCGGTTTGCCGCACCGGGCGGAGCGCGTGCGCGACTGGCGCGGCATCGCCTGGATCGACGACTCGAAGGGCACCAACGTCGGCGCGACGGCGGCCGCCATCGCAGGGCTCGACGGTCCGCTGGTCCTGATCGCGGGCGGAGAGGGCAAGGGCCAGGACTTCACGCCGCTCGCGGCTGCCTGCAAGGACAAGGTGAAGCTCGCAGTCCTTATCGGTCGCGACGCCGCCCTCCTGGCCGCCGCGCTCGCGCCGAGCTGCCCGGTGTCCTTCGCCGACTCGATGGAGACGGCAGTCGGCGTCGCGGCCTCGATCTCGCGCCGGGACTACACGGTGCTGCTGTCGCCGGCCTGCGCGAGCTTCGACATGTTCCGCGACTACACGCACCGCGGCGAAGCTTTTGCCGCGGCCGTGCGGGGGTTGCCGTCGTGAGTACCGGCGCGGCACTGCAGTACTCGCGTTCGGCGGGCCGCCAGCAGCGTCTCGCGATCGATCCGGTGATCGTCGCGACCGTGTTCGGCCTGCTGCTGATTGGCCTGGTGATGGTGACCTCGGCCTCGCTCACCGTCAGCGAGCGCAATTCCGTCGCGCCATTCTTCTACTTCGAGCGCCAGTTCCTCTCGGTCATCCTCGGCTGCACCATCGGCGCCGCCGTACTCGCGGTGCCGATCGCTTTCTGGAAGCGCTTCGCGCCTTACCTGCTGGTCGCGAGCTTCGCGCTGCTGGTGCTCGTGCTGGTCCCGGGCATTGGCCACGAGGTGAACGGCAGCACGCGCTGGATCCGCATCGGGCCGCTGAACTTCCAGCCCTCCGAGCTCGCACGCTGGCTGCTCGTCACTTACATCGCGGTCTTCGCGGTGCGCCACCAGACGGAGCTTCGCAGCACCGCGCAGGGTTTCTGGAAGCCGCTCGCGGTGCTCGTGGCAGCGGCGGCACTGCTGCTCGCCGAGCCGGACTTCGGCGCCGCGGTCGTGCTGTGCGTCACCGGCACGGCGGTGCTGTTCGTCGCCGGCGCGCGCATGCGCGACTTCCTGGTCGTCTGCGGCATCGGTGCCGCGGGAGTCGCCACGCTCGCGGTGATCAGCCCGTATCGGCTGAAGCGCATCCTCGCCTTCCTCGACCCCTGGTCCGACCCGTTCGACAGCGGCTTCCAGCTGACCCAGTCACTGATCGCCGTCGGCCGCGGCGAATGGTTCGGCGTCGGTCTCGGCTCGAGCATCCAGAAGCTCTTCTACCTGCCGGAAGCGCACACGGATTTCGTGTTCGCGGTGCTGGCCGAGGAATTCGGCCTGCTCGGCGTCCTCGTCGTCGTCGCCGCCTTCCTCGTGCTCATGTTGCGCAGTCTCAGGCTCGCGCGCATTGCCGCCGACGCCGGCATGCCGCTGCACGCCTGCCTCGCAGCCGGCTTCGGCGTGTGGATCGGCATGCAGGCCTTCCTGAATATCGGCGTGAACATGGGGCTCCTGCCCACCAAGGGCTTGACGCTGCCGCTCCTCTCATACGGCCGCTCGAGCATGATCGTCACACTCGCGTGGGTCGGCATGCTGCTGCGCGTGCACCACGAAGTGGTCGCGTCCGGCAAGAGCGCGCTCCCGCCCGAGGGGCGTGCGAAATGAGCCGCCCGGTGATGGTCATGGCGGGCGGCACCGGCGGCCACGTGTTCCCGGCGCTCGCCATCGCGGGCGAACTTCGGGCGGCGCGCGAGATCGTCTGGCTCGGCACGGAGAAGGGCATCGAGGCGCGACTCGTGCCGGCTGCCGGCTACCCGGTCGAGTGGATCGAGGTCGAGGGTCTGCGCGGGAAGGGCATCGGTCGTTGGCTCGGTGCGCCGCTCCGGCTCCTGCGCGCCGTCGCCCAGGCGCGGGGAGCGCTGCGTCGTCGCCGCCCTGGCGTGGTGCTCGGCCTCGGCGGATTCGCTTCCGGCCCGGGCGGCATCGCCGCCTGGCTCGCCGGCACGCCGCTCGTGATCCACGAGCAGAACGCCGTCGCCGGCATGACCAACCGCTGGCTGTCGCGCTTCGCCTCGCGCATTGCGGAAGGCTTCCCCGGCAGCTTCCCGGCGGGGCGCGGCGCGATCTATGTCGGCAACCCGGTGCGGCCGGAGATCGCGGCGCTGCCGCCGCCGCGGCAGCGCTTCGAGTCGCGCAACGGCGCGCTCCGGCTGTTCGTTTTCGGCGGCAGCCAGGGTGCATCGTCGATCAACCGGCTGGTGCCGGCGGCCGTCGCACTGCTGCCCGAGTCGCGGCGGCCGAATGTACTGCACCAGACCGGCGCGCGCGATCGTGACTCGACCGAGGCCGCCTATCGTGCTGCCGGCGTGCACGCGGATGTGCGTGCCTTCGTCGATGACATGGCAAGCGCCTACGCGGAGGCCGACCTGGTCGTGTCGCGCGCGGGCGCATTGACCGTCGCCGAGCTGGCGGCCGCCGGCGTCGGTGCGATCCTCATCCCGTTTCCCGCGGCTGTCGATGACCACCAGACCCGCAACGCCGAGTGGCTCGGCCGCATCAGTGCTGCACAGGTCGTCTCCGAGACGGGCCTGACGGCGCCTGAGCTCGCGAACCGGCTGGCGACGCTGCTCGGAAACGGTCGCTCGCGCCTGCTCGCGATGGCCGAGGCAGCCCGTGCACAGGCGAGACCGGACGCCGCGCGGCGCATGGCCGAGCTCTGCCTGCTGGCGGAAGGGAGGCGCTCGTGAGCGACCGTATGCGGCGCGTAGGGCTCATCCACCTGATCGGAATCGGCGGCGCCGGCATGGGCGGCATCGCCGAGGTACTGGTCAATCTCGGCTACGCCGTGCAGGGTTCCGACCTGCGCGCCAACGCGGTCACCGCGCGGCTCGCGAAGATGGGCGTCGGCATCTTTGTCGGCCACGCAGCCGCGCAGGTCGCGGGTGCCAGCGTCGTCGTCGTCTCTTCCGCCGTCACCGCGGACAATCCCGAGCTGGTCGCCGCTTCGGCGGCGCGCATCCCGGTGGTGCGGCGGGCCGAGATGCTCGGCGAACTCATGCGTTTTCGCCAGGGCATCGCCGTCGCAGGCACGCACGGCAAGACCACGACGACCAGCCTCGTCGCTTCGGTGCTCGCCGAGGGCGGGCTCGACCCGACTTTCGTCATCGGCGGCCTGCTGAAGAGCGCCGGCAGCAACGCCAAGCTCGGTACCAGCCGTTACCTGGTCGCTGAGGCGGACGAGAGTGACGCCTCGTTCCTTCACCTGCAGCCGATGATCGCGATCGTCACCAACATCGACAACGATCACCTGGGCACGCACGGCGGCGATTTCGAGAAGCTCAAGCAGAGCTTCGTCGAATTCCTGCACAACCTGCCGTTCTACGGACTCGCCGTGATGTGCAGCGACGACGAGGTCGTGCGCGAGGTCCTGCCGCAGGTCGGCAGACCGACCGTGCGCTATGGCCTCGGCGAGGACGTGGACCTTCGGGCCACCGGTCTCGAGCGCGATGCCGGCATCACGCGCTTCACTGCTGTTCGCGCCGGACGCCCGCCGCTGCCGGTCGCGCTGAACCTGCCGGGACTGCACAACGTCAGGAACGCGCTCGCCGCGATCGCCGTCGCGACCGAGCTCGAGGTCGAGGACGCAGCCATCCAGCGTGCCCTCGCCGGCTTCCAGGGCATCGGACGCCGGCTCGAGTTGGTGGGTGAAGTCGCGACCCGGGCCGGGCGCGTGACGCTGGTCGACGACTACGGCCACCACCCGACCGAGATCGAGGCGACGGTAGATGCCGTGCGCCAGGGCTGGCCGGGGCGGCGCCTGGTGCTCGCCTTCCAGCCGCACCGCTACACGCGCACGCGCGACCTGATCGACGATTTCGGGCGCGCGCTGTCCGCGGCGGACCTGCTGCTGGTGACCGAGGTCTATGCCGCGGGCGAGGAACCGATCGCGAATGCCGACGGGCGCGCGATCTGCCGCGCAGTGCGTGGCCGCGGCCGGCTCGAGCCGGTATTCGTCGAGGACGTGCGCGAGCTGCCGGCGGCGCTTGCGGGCGTCATTGCCGACCGCGACGTCGTGCTCACGATGGGCGCGGGCAGCATCGGCACGGTCGCGCACGAACTGCCGGCGAGGCTCGGCGTGACCAGCGCGAGGGCCGGGCGATGAGCCGGTTCGCGATCGCCCGCGAATTCGCCGACCGCGTGCAGCGCGACGAGCCGATGTCGCGCCACACCTCCTGGCACGTCGGCGGCCCCGCGGACGCCTGGTTCTCGCCGCGCAATGTCGAGGACCTGTCGGCTTTCCTGCGCAGCCTGCCGGCCGCGGTCCCGGTCACCTGGGTCGGCCTCGGCAGCAACTTGCTGGTGCGCGACGGCGGCATCCGCGGCGTCGTGATCTCGGTGCACGGGATCCTGAGCGCGCTCGATCGCGTCGCGACTGACGGCGTGCGGGCAGAGGCCGGCGTGCCGTGCGCAAGGCTTGGCCGCCAGTGCGCCAAGTGGCAACTGGGCCCCGCGGATTTCTTCGCTGGCATCCCGGGAACGGTCGGCGGCGCGCTGGCCATGAACGCAGGCGCCTGGGGCGGCGAGACCTGGCCGCACGTGGTCGAGGTCGAGACCATCGACCGTGCGGGCGAGCGGAATCGCCGCGCGGCCTCCGGATATCGCTACGCCTATCGCAGCGTGACCCCGCCGGTGCCAGGCGAGTGGTACCTGGCGGCGACCTTCCGCTTCGAGCCGCGGCCGGATGTGAGCACGGACTCCATCAAGCGCCTGCTCGAGAAGCGCCATGCGAGCCAGCCGATTGGTGCGTGGAGCTGCGGCTCCGTGTTCACGAACCCGCCGGGCGGCCATGCGGCCGAACTGATTGATCGTGCCGGACTCAAGGGCTTCCGCATCGGCGGCGCCGCGGTCTCCGAGAAGCACGCAAACTTCATCCTCAACGAGGGCGAAGCGACGGCGAGCGATCTCGAGGCGCTCGTACGCCACGTCCAGGCGACGGTCGAGCGCGTACACGGCGTGAAGCTGATCCCCGAAGTTCGAGTGATCGGGGAGGCCGCATGAACCGGCACGTCGTTGCCGATGCGCGGACTTCGCTGGCGGGACTCCCGCTCGTCCGCGCGCCGGCGGTTTCGCGGCGGGTCACATGCGCGCGCGCGATGCGCCGCGACGGTTCGCGCGCGCGCCGGCCGGACGGGTCCCCGAGCGAAGTGACTAAGTTCCGGCGGAACGAGCGAGGGTCCCCGGCCGGCCAGGCGCGCGTGCCAAGTCGCGCCGTTTCCTGCAGCCGAGTGACGGACTCTTCGCGGGAGAGGGTGCAATGAGCCGCCTGCGCCACACGGGGATCGAATTCCGCCGCGTCGCGAGCGCGGGCGACTTCGGTCGCGTCGCGGTGCTGCTCGGCGGCGACTCCGCCGAGCGCGAGGTCTCGCTGATGACTGGGAAGGCCGTTCACGAGGCGCTGGTCGCGCGCGGGATCGAGGCTGCGCAGTTCGACCCGGCCGAGCTCGCGCTCGGCGAGCTCGTCACGGACGGCTTCGACCGCGCCTTCATCGCGCTACACGGACCGGGCGGCGAGGACGGCGCCTTGCAGGGCGCGCTCGAGTGGCTCGGCCTCCCGTATACCGGCAGCGGCGTCATCGGTTCCGCGGTCGGCATGGACAAGCTGCGCACCAAGCGGCTCGCCCAGGCAGCCGGCGTCGCGACACCGCCATGGATGGAACTCACCGGCGCCGCCGACTTCGAGCGCGCGATCGCCGAACTCGGGCTGCCGCTCGCCGTGAAACCCGCGACCCAGGGCTCGAGCGTCGGGATGAGCCGCGTCACCATCGCGTCCGAGCTGCCCGGCGCCTGGCGCGCCGCCTCCGCGCTCGACCCGGTGGTGATCGCCGAGCGCTGGATCACCGGGGGCGAGTTCACCGTCTCGGTCCTGCAGGGCGTAGCGCTGCCGGCAATCCGCATCGAGACGCCGCGGACGTTCTATGACTACCAGGCGAAGTACTTTGCCGACGACACGCGTTACCTGATCCCCTGCGGCCTTGCGAAGGCCGACGAAGCGGCCATGCAGCAGGCGGCGCTCGCGACCTTCGCCGCGACCGGCGCCTCGGGATGGGGCCGCGTCGATTTCGTGACCACCGAAGACGGCACGGCGCTGCTGCTCGAGATCAACACGGTCCCCGGCATGACCAGCCACAGCCTGGTGCCGATGGCAGCGCGCGCTGCGGGTATGGATTTTCCCGAGCTGTGCTGGCGCATCCTCGAGACCAGCTTTGCGCGGGAGAGGACCTGAGCCATGGGACTCCTGCGCAGGCGCAATCGCAAGAGGAAGCCGGGCGGCCGCCGCTTCGAGCTGCCGAAGCTCGAGTGGTCGCGCGCGGGCCGTGTGGCCGGCGCGTTCGCGGCGCTTGCCATCTTCGGGATGCTGCTTGCCTTCGGGCTCGACCAGCCGGTGCGCAGCATCGTGATCGACGGCCCGTTCCAGCGCGTCGCGGCGGTCGAAGTGCAGCAGGCTGCGCTCGGCGTGCTGAAGGGCGGCATCGTGAGCGCGGACCTCGATCGCCTGCGCAAGGCGGTCGAGGCGCTCGCCTGGGTGGACCGCGCGCGCGTACAGCGGCTCTGGCCGGACCGCATCCGCGTCGAGATCGTGGAACAGCAGGCCGCCGCGCGCTGGGGCGAAGACAGCCTGCTCAACACGCGCGGCGAGTTGTTCGCAAGCGGCGTACGCCATGTGCCGCCGGAGCTGCCGCGCCTCGATGGCCCGGCGGGCACCGAGGAGCAGGTCGCGCAGCGCTATCTCGCGATCCAGGACCGGCTCAGTAAGCTCGGTTTCCAGGTCGCGGCACTCCGGCTCGACGCGCGCGGCGCCTGGGAGCTCGATCTCTCGACCGGCGTGACCGTGCGGCTCGGCCGCCGCCAGGTGGATGAACGCATGGACCGCTTCGTGCAGTTCGGCGCGCCGGTCATTTCCGGCCGCGCCGCCGAAGTCCGCTACGTGGACATGCGCTACTCGAACGGCTTTGCGATCGGCTGGCGCGGCGACCGCCGGCCGGCCGCCGCGCGGCCCGCGTCGATGGCCAACCAGCCGAAGGGAGATTCAGGACTCGATGGCTAAGCGCTCCGACCGCAACCTGATCGTGGGCCTCGACATCGGCACGTCGAAGGTCGTGGCCCTGGTCGGCGAGATTCACGCCGACGGCAGCCTCGAGGTCATCGGCCTCGGCTCGCACCCGTCGCGCGGCCTCAAGAAGGGCGTGGTCGTGAACATCGACTCGACGGTGCAGTCGATCCAGCGCGCGGTCGAGGAGGCCGAATTGATGGCCGGCGTCGAGATCCGCTCGGTGTTCACCGGCATCGCCGGCAGCCACGTGCGCAGCCTCAACTCGCACGGCATCGTCGCGATCAAGGACAAGGAAGTCACGAGCGGCGACGTCGCGCGGGTCATGGACGCCGCGCAGGCGGTGCCGATTCCCGCAGACCAGAAGATCCTGCACGTCCTGCCGCAGGAATTCATCATCGACGGGCAGGAGGGCATCCGTGAGCCGATCGGCATGTCGGGCGTCCGGCTCGAGGCGCGCGTGCACATCGTGACCGGCGCCGAGAGCGCCGCGCAGAACATCGTCAAGTGCGTGCAGCGCTGCGGACTGGAAGTCGAGGACATCGTCCTCGAGCAGCTTGCGTCCTCTTTTGCGGTGCTCACCGACGACGAGAAGGAACTAGGCGCCTGTCTCGTGGACGTCGGCGGCGGCACCACCGACATCGCGGTCTTCTCCGGCGGCGCGATCCGCCACACGGCGGTGATCCCGGTCGCGGGCGACCAGGTCACCAACGACATCGCGGTCTCGATGCGGACGCCGACGCCATACGCGGAGGAGATCAAGATCCGCTACGCCTGCGCGCTGTCGCAGCTGGCGAATCCCGACGAGACCATCGAAGTGCCCTCGGTCGGCGACCGGCCCTCGCGTCGCCTCGCGCGCCAGACGCTCGCGGAGATCGTCGAGCCGCGTTACGAGGAGCTCTTCATGCTGATCCGCGACGAGCTGCGCCGCTCCGGCTTCGAGGAGTCGGTCGCGGCTGGAGTCGTGCTGACCGGCGGCAGCGCCAAGATGGAAGGCGCCGTCGAGCTCGCCGAAGAGATCTTCCACATGCCCGTCCGCCTCGGCAGCCCCGTCGGTGTGACCGGGCTCGGGGACGTGGTGAGAAACCCGATCCACGCCACGGGCGTGGGCCTGTTGCTTTATGGCCGGGCCAATGCCGGCCAACCGACGCCGAAGCTCATCGGCGACGGGATGAAGTCGGTTTCGGAGCGGATGAAGTCGTGGTTCCAGGGGTATTTCTGAAGTAGCGGAGGAGAGGACATGTTTGAACTGATGGATTCATTCAGCCAGACGGCTGTAATCAAGGTGATCGGAGTGGGTGGCGGCGGCGGCAACGCCGTCTCGCACATGGCGAAGAGCGGCATCGAGGGCGTCGAGTTCATCTGCGTGAACACGGACGCGCAGGCGCTCAAGCACTCGCAGGTTAAGGCCTCGCTGCAGATCGGCTGCAACATCACGAAAGGCCTCGGCGCCGGCGCCAACCCGGAAGTCGGGCGCCAGGCGGCGATGGAGGACCGGGATCGCATCATCGAGCTGATCGAGGGTTGCGACATGCTGTTCATCACCGCCGGCATGGGCGGCGGAACGGGCACCGGTGCCGCACCGGTCGTGGCGCAGGTCGCGCGCGAGCTCGGCATCCTCACGGTGGCGGTCGTAACCCGGCCGTTCACGATGGAAGGCAACAAGCGGGCCTCGATCGCGGAGGCGGGCATGACGGAGCTTTCGCGGCACGTCGACTCGTTGATCACGATCCCGAACCAGAAGCTGTTGCAGGTGCTGGGCGGCCAGACCACGTTGCTCGAGGCTTTCAAGCGGGCCAACGAGGTGCTGCAGGGCGCGGTGCAGGGCATCGCCGAGCTGATAACGCGGCCCGGCCTCATCAACGTGGACTTTGCCGATGTCCGTACCGTCATGTCGGAGACCGGCCTCGCGATGATGGGTTCCGGCATCGGCACCGGCGAGCACCGCGCGCGCGTTGCCGCCGAGATGGCAGTGTCGTCGCCGCTCCTCGAGGACATCGACCTCGCGGGCGCGCACGGCATACTCGTCAACGTCACGGCGGGACTCGACCTGTCGATCGGTGAGTTCGAGGAAGTCGGCAATACCGTCAAGCAGTTCGCGGCTGAGGATGCGACGGTCGTCGTCGGCACCGTCATCGAGCCCGAGATGCAGGGCGAGCTGCGGGTTACGGTGGTTGCCACCGGACTCAACCGCAGCAAGGCCAAGGCCGCGGCACCCGCCCAGGCGGCCGCGCCGGCGACCACGGTTGGCCGCCGTCCAGGCGACGTCAAGCTGGTGGCGCAGCGCAGCCGTGCGCCGGCGCCGGACTACAGCCACCTCGACCGGCCGGCCGTGCACCGGCAGCCTCAGCGCGCGGTGGGCGACGGCCTGCGCGCCAGCTTCGGCTCGGAGGACGTGCTCGACATTCCGGCCTTCCTCCGGCGCCAGGCGGACTGAGGCGGGAGGTGACCAGCCCGCGTCAGGAACGCGAGGGCCTGCGCATCGTGCGGCTGCGCCTCCGGGCGCGGCGGCGCGCTGCCGGCCGGCGCGCAGAGCGTCAGCGGGAGCGCGACCCGTCCGGGACCACGACGTGAAAACGGGTATTCGGCCGCCGGCCTATCTCCGCTGGCCGGCGGCCGGCGACCCGCGGGCTATAATCAAAGGACAGACATGGCCCAGCAACGCACACTGAAAGAGGCGATCCGCTCCACGGGGATCGGCCTGCACACCGGCCGCAAGGTCCTGATGGTGCTACGGCCCGCACCGCCCAACACGGGCATCGTGTTCCGCCGTACCGATCTCGACCCTGCGATCGACATCCCCGCGCGCGCCACGAACGTCTCCGAGACCACACTCGGCACGACGCTCGCGGCAGGCGGGGCGGGCGTATCGACCGTGGAGCACCTGATGTCGGCGCTCGCGGGCCTCGGCATCGACAACCTGTTCGTCGAGCTGACGGCCGCCGAAGTGCCGATCATGGACGGAAGCGCCGGCCCCTTCGTGTTCCTGATCCAGTCGGCCGGCATCGAGCTGCAGAGTTCGCCCAAGCGTTTTGTGCGCGTGCGCCGTCCCATCGAGGTAAAGGAAGGCGACAAGTGGGCGCGCTTCGAACCCTACGAGGGATTCCGGGTCAACTTCGAGATCGAGTTCGACCATCCCGTGTTCCATCGCCACTCGCAACGCGCGTCGATGGACTTCTCGACCAACAGCTTCCTGAAGGAAGTGAGCCGTGCGCGGACCTTCGGGTTCATGCGCGACATGGAATACCTGCGCGGACGCAACCTCGCGCTCGGCGGCACGCTCGACAACGCGATCGTGCTCGATGACTACCGCATCCTGAACGAGGACGGACTGCGCTTCGAGGACGAATTCGTGCGCCACAAGATCCTCGACGCGATCGGCGACCTGTACCTGCTCGGCCACTCGCTGATCGGCGAGTACACGGCCTTCAAGTCGGGCCACGGCCTCAACAACCGCCTGCTGCGCACGCTGCTCGCGGACGCAGACGCGTGGGAAGAGGTGACCTTCCGCGACGACGGCGCCGCCCCGATCTCATACGCCGCCGCAACTGCAACTGCGTAGCGAAGCTGCGAAGGGGTCGGACCCCTTCAGCGCCGGGCCGACGCTGCCGCTACTGCGGATCGTTCGCTGAAGGGGTCTGACCCCTCCGGCCGGGCGCGGCACGTACCTTGACCTTTACCTCCTCCACCGGCGCACCGAGGGCGGCTGCGACCCGTTCCGTCAGCTTGGGTGCGACATAACGCAGGCGGGTACCCCAGGCGGCTGCCTGTACGAAGGCCGTCAGCGTCTTCCCCCTCAGGGACGCGCTCCAGACCTCCCGCGCGAGCTCGGGCGGCAGCACGCTGCGCAGGGCCGTCAGGCTCCGTTCGGCTTCGGCCGTCCCGGCCCGGAGCTTCTTCAGCATTCCCTGGCTTTGTTCCAGCAAGTGACTGACGTGGGTCGGTTTTTTCATTTGTAATGTCAAGTCCGACACCAGGATAAGTGATCAAAGTACTTGAGGCGAAAGGACTTTTTTGGCATGGTGCGCGGACTCTGGAAGGCCCGAGAGGCCACCCCGCATTATGATCAGAAAGCGCCTGCTCGCGTATGCCGCGGCCGCGGTCTCCGTATTCGCCCTCGTCGCCGGCGCCTTCATGGCTGGCGGCCACTGGGCTGCGGGCGGCTCGCTCGGCGAGTTCACGCTGGCGCGCTGGAACGAAGACCTGGCGGAGCAGAGCGAGCAGCTCGCGCGCATCGAACAGGACGTGGAAGGCCAGGTCGCGGTACTCGCAACGCGCGTCGGCCGCATGCAGGCGCAGCTGATCCGTCTGGACGCCCTCGGCAAGCAGCTCACCGAAGTCGCGAAGTTGAAGCGCGGCGAATTCGATTTCGACCAGGCGCCGGCGCTCGGCGGCCCGGAGACCGCGGGACAGGGCCCGGTTGTGCCGGCGCTCGACACGATGCTCGACTCGATGGATGCGCAGATCGACGATCGCCGGCGCCAGCTTACCGCGCTGCAGAGTTTGATCATGACGCGCGAGCTCGCGCGCCAGATCGTTCCGGGCGGACGCCCGGTCGAGTCCGGCTACATCTCGTCACTCTATGGCCAGCGCACGGATCCCTTCGACGGCAACCAGACGAGCCACCACGGCATTGACTTCGCCGGCGCGGCGGGCACGCAGGTGCTGTCGGTCGCCGACGGCATCGTGAGCCACACGGGTACCGACGGTGGCGGCTACGGACGCCTGGTCGAGATCACGCACGGCAACGGTTACGTCACGCGCTATGCGCACAACGCCAAGCTGCTCGTGAAGCCGGGTGAGACCGTGAAGCGGGGCGATGCGATCGCGCTCATGGGCTCGACAGGCCGCTCGACCGGGACGCACCTGCACTTCGAGGTGCTGCGCCACGGCCAGTCGATCAATCCGCTGTCCTTCGTCCGCCGGTAACCTCCGGCCGCCGAACGAAATTTCCGTACCCCTGTCGTAGTAAACTACCCGTTTTCGGCCGGGACGCCTTGTATTTGCGTCCCGCCGCCCTGAGGTCCCAGACCCGTGCTGAACATCTTCACCCGGATATTCGGCAGCCGTAACCAGCGGCTGCTGCGCAATTACGCTGAGCGCGTCAAGCAGGCGAGCGTTTTTACCGACGCGCTCACGGCAGAGGGTGATGAGGGACTGCGCGCCCGCACTGACAAGCTGCGCGCCCGGCTGGTTGCGGGCGAGACGCTCGACGACATCCTTCCCGAGGCCTTTGCCACCGCGCGCGAAGCGGCTACGCGCGCCGTGGGCCTGCGTCCCTTCGACGTGCAGCTGGTCGGCGGCATGGTGCTGCACGACGGCAAGATCTCCGAGATGCGCACCGGTGAGGGCAAGACCCTGGTCGCGACGCTGCCCGTGTACCTGAACGCGCTCGCGGGCAAGGGCGTGCACGTTGTCACCGTCAACGAGTACCTCGCGCAGCGCGACGCGGAATGGATGGGCCCCATCTACCGCATGCTCGGCCTCTCGGTCGGCGTGATCACGAGCGGCCAGTCGCAGGCCGACAAGCGTGCCGCCTACGCCTGCGACGTTACCTACGGCACCAACAACGAGTTCGGATTCGACTACCTGCGCGACAACCTCGCGGCCCGCCTCGAGGACCGCGTGCAGCGCGGCCAGAACTACGCGATCGTGGACGAGGTGGACTCGATCCTGATCGACGAGGCGCGGACCCCGCTCATCATCTCGGGCCCGGCCGAGGAGAGCACCGAGCTGTACGCGAAAATCAACGCGCTGGTCCCGCGCTTCGTGCGCCAGGCGGCCGAGGAGGGAGAAGGTGACTTCTACGCCGACGAGAAGTCGCGCCAGGTCCACCTGTCCGAGTCCGGCTTCGAGAAGGCAGAGGCGCTGATGCAGGAGGCGGGACTGCTGCGCGAGGGCGACAGCCTCTACGACCCAGCCAGCATCCGGCTGATGCACCACCTGAACGCGGCGCTGCGCGCGCACTTGCTCTACCGCAAGGACGTCGAGTACATCGTGCGCGGCAACGACGTCATCATCGTGGACGAATTCACCGGGCGCACCATGCCCGGGCGGCGCTGGTCGGACGGCCTGCACCAGGCCGTCGAGGCGAAGGAAGGAGTGCGGATCCGCGAGGAAAACCAGACCATCGCCTCGATCACCTTCCAGAACTACTTCAGGCTGTACGGCAAGCTCGCGGGCATGACCGGCACAGCGGACACGGAGGCCTTCGAGTTCCAGCAGATCTACGGGCTCGAAGTCGTCGTGGTACCGACCCACCGGCCGATGGTCCGCAAGGACATGCCGGACCTCGTCTACCTGAACCAGCAGGACAAGTTCGATGCCATCGTCGAGGACATCCGCGACTGCGCGAAGCGCGGCCAGCCGGTGCTGGTCGGCACTACGTCGATCGAGACCTCGGAGAAGCTCTCGGGCCACCTGAAGGAGTCCGGGATCACTCACCAGGTGCTTAATGCGAAGCAGCACGAGCGCGAGGCGCTCGTAATCGCCCAGGCGGGCCGGCCCGGGTCGGTGACGATCGCGACCAACATGGCCGGCCGCGGCACCGACATCGTGCTCGGCGGCAACGTGTCCAAGCAGGTCGACCAGCTGCGCAAGGACGGCGTGATGAGCGACGAGCAGCTCGCCGGCCGCGCGCGCGAGCTCGAGAACGAGTGGACCTCCCTGCACGGACAGGTGATCGGGGCCGGCGGCCTGCACATCATCGGCACCGAGCGCCACGAATCGCGGCGCATCGACAACCAGCTGCGCGGCCGCTCGGGCCGCCAGGGTGATCCAGGCTCAAGCCGGTTTTATCTGTCGCTCGAAGACAACCTGATGCGGATCTTCGGCGATCCCGAGCGCACCAAGTCGCTGCTTCGGACCGTCGGCATGAAGGAAGGCGAGGCCATCGAGAGCGGCATGCTGACGCGCCAGATCGAGCGCGCACAACGCAAGGTCGAGTCGCACAACTTCGACGCGCGCAAGAACCTGCTCGAGTACGACGACGTCGCCAACGACCAGCGCAAGGTGATCTACCGCCAGCGCACCGAGATCATGTCCACTGACGACATCGGCGGCGTGATCCGCGACGTCCGCGGGGACGTGGTCGGCAACATCGTCGCGCTGCACATTCCGCCGGAGAGCGTCGAGGAGCAGTGGGACGTCGCCGGCCTCGAGCAGGCGATGGAGCGCGATTTCGGTGTCCAGACCGGGCTCGCGGCCTGGCTGTCGGAGGACCCGTCGCGCCACGCGAACGAGGCGACGGCGCGCCTGGTCGAGGCGATAGAGTCCGCCTACGAGGAGAAGTCCCGTCAGGTGGGCGGCTCCGTAATGCGCCACCTCGAGCGCGCGGTGATGCTGCAGCAGCTCGACCTGCATTGGCGCGAGCACCTTGCCGGCATGGATTACCTGCGCCAGGGCATCTACCTGCGCGCCTACGCGCAGAAGAACCCGAAGCAGGAGTACAAGCGCGAGGCTTTCGCGCTGTTCACCGCGATGCTGGACCGCATCCGCTCCGACACGGTGATGCTGCTGCAGCGCCTGCAGGTGCGCACCGAGGAAGAGATCGAGCGCGAGGAGGCGGAACGCCAGCGCCGGCTGCAGAGCCGCATGCAGCTGCAGCACGCCGCGCCGCCGGAACTCAGCGAGCAGGCGCGGCCGGCCGCGGTGGCCGCCCCGGAGCAGGACCTTGCGGAAGAGGCGGAAGCGGAGCCCGTAGCGCCGTTCGTCCGCGGCGAGCGCAAGGTGGGCCGCAACGAGCCCTGTCCCTGCGGCTCAGGTCGCAAGTTCAAGCATTGCCACGGGGCGCTGCAGCGGGCCGGAGGCTAAACTCCCCCCGGTGAGTTCGACTGAAATTCACGTCGTGGCCGGCGCCATCGCGGATGCGGATGGACGCGTCCTGATCGCGCAGCGCCCGCGCGGGCGCCACATGGCCGGGCGCTGGGAATTCCCCGGCGGCAAGCTCACCGAGGGCGAAGACCCCTATGTCGGCCTGCAGCGTGAACTCGCCGAGGAACTCGGCGTGACGGTACGCGCCGCGCACCCGCTGATCCGCCTGCGCCACCAGTACTCGGACCGGCGCGTGCTCCTCGACGTCTGGCAGGTCACGGCCTTCGACGGCGAGCCGCAGGCGCTCGAGTCGCAGGCACTCGCCTGGGCGCTGCCCGACGAACTGCCGCAGCACGACCTGCTCGAGGCTGACCGCGCGATCGTCACGGCGCTGCGGTTGCCGCGCCTCGCGCGCGTGCTGGCGCCCGGCGAGTCGCTGCAGACCATCCGCGGCAGCGCCGCGCAGACGCTGTTCTGGCCGCTGTCCGGCGAGCACAGTGCCGAGCCGGACCCGGAGGCGGTAGCTGCGGCTCGGGCCGCCGGCCATCGCGTGTTCGTGCTGGGCGCCGACGTGGACGCCGTGCGCGTCGCCGCCGTGGGCGGCTGCGACGGCGTCGTGCTGCGCTGGTCCGGGCAGAGCCTGCACGTGGATTTGAGCGGCGCGTTCCTGGTCGGCGTGCTGTGCGAAGATGCCGAGGGCGCATCGCAGGCGGTCGCGGAGGGCGCGCACTTCCTGGTGATGGCGCCGGAAGACGGCCCGCTGACCGAGCGCCTGCTCGAACGACTCTGCTTCATCCTCGGCTGCCCCGTGTTCGCCGGCTGGTATCCAGACGCGCGGCGGCTCGAGCGCCTGCAGGCCCTTGGAGCGCATGGTTGCGCGGTACGACGATAGTCGCGCTGATCCTGACGCTGCTGGCTCCGACGGCCGGCGGTGCGCCGGGGGCCGAGACGGTGCTGGACGAGGTCCTGGTTACGGGCGAACAGGCAGGCCCCGGACTCTGGAAGGTGACCCGGCCTTCCGCGGACGGCGACCATGTGCCCTGGATCCTCGGCACCTACGGTCCGCTGTCGAAGAAAATGCAGTGGCGTTCACGCAGAGGCCGAGCGTGCGCTGAGGGACAATGAATCGGTGGCCGCGCTGCGTGACAAGGGCTATGTGGTTGAAGACCCGCAGTAGCAACGAAGGTGCGCGTCGCCTTCGTCAGAGGCTGCGGTCGAAGAAGTCGAGGATCGTCTTCCAGCCGTGGATGCCCGTGTCTCGAAAGCTGAGCGCGCCGTGCTTGCTGCCGGGGTAGGGCACGACCTCGAAGGGCTGGCCGCTCTCGACCAGCGCCGGAATGAGCAGCGTCGTATTGGTGAACAGGACGTTGTCGTCCGCCATCCCGTGCATGATCATCAGGCGGTCGCGGATCGCGCCCGCGTACGTCAGTACGTTCGATAGCCGGTAGCCTTCGGGGTTCTCCGCTGGCGTGCCGAGATAGCGCTCGGTGTAATGCGTGTCGTACAAGCGGTAGTCGGTCACCGGCGCACCCGCGACGCCCGCCTTGAAGGTGCCCGGCGACTGGCCAAGCAGCATCAGCGTCATGTAGCCGCCATAGCTCCAGCCATACACGCCGACCCGCGCCGCATCGACGAAAGGCTGCGACTTGAGCCAGGCAACCCCATTCAGCTGGTCCTCGACCTCGACGCCGCCCAGCCGATGGTAGAGCGCCTCGGTGAACTCGCGTCCGCGGCCACCCGAGCCGCGGTTGTCGAGCGCGAACACGACGTAGCCGCGCTGCGCGAACAGCTGCGCGGTCTGGCTGCCGCGCCGCTCGCCCCAGCGCCGCTGAACGGTCTGTACGGTCGGGCCGCCATAGACGACCAGCACCGCGGGATAGCGTTTGCCCGCCTCGAAGCCGGCGGGCTTGTAGAGCTGGTAGTGGAGCGGCGTGCCTTCCGCCGCCGGGAGTGTCCCGAACTCGGGCAGTACGTGGCGGTCGAGATACGGCGCGTAGGGATGATTCGCGTCGATGCGGTTCTCGACCAGCCAGGCGAGGCGCCTGCCGCCGGCATCATGCAGCGAGACCTGCGGCGGCTGGGCCGGATCGTTGTAGCTCAGCAGGTAACGCTTCGTGTCTGGCGACATCGTCACGGCGTGCCAGCCGTCGCGCGACGTCAGGGCTTCAGGTTCGCGGCCAGTGCCGTCGTCGAGGTCGGCGACGTGAAGCTGCCGCTCCAGCGGCGTCTTGCGCGTCGCCATGAACCAGACCCTGCCGCGCCGCTCGTCGATGCCGCGCACCGCGGGTGCGCCCGACTCGCCGATCACGTCCCAGTCGCCGGCAGTGACAGGCCCCTTGAGCACGCCGCCGTAGTCGTAGAGATAGAGATGGTTGTGGCCGCTGCGCTGCGAGGCCCAGAGGATCTCCTGCCGTTCGGGCAGGAAATAGAGATCGTCGTGCAACTCGACCCAGGTGTCGCTGCGCTCCGAGAAGAGCTGGCGCGCTTCGCCGCCGGTCACCGGAAAGGACAGGACATCGAGGCGTTTCTGGTCGCGCGCCTGGCGCTGCACCAGCAGTCGGTTGCCTTCCGGATACCACTCGGCGCGGGCGAGGTAGTAGTCCAGCGCGCCGAGGTCGCACCAGGCGACGGTACCCGTTTCGAGCGCGAGGATCGCGAGCGTCACCTTTGCATTCGCCCGGCCGGTCGCGGGATAGCGCTGCTTCATCACGCGCACGCCGCCCGCGTCGATCTCGAAACGCTCGATTTCCGCGACCGGCGACTCGTCGACGCGCGCGTAGGCGACGTGCTTCTCGTCCGGCGACCACCAGTAGCCGGTGTCGCGGTTCATTTCCTCCTGGGCGATGAACTCCGCGACGCCGTGGCTCACGGTTTCGCCGCCGCCGGTCGTCAGGCGGCGTTCCGTGCCGGTCGCGACTTCGATGGCGTACAGGTCCTGGTCGCGGACGAAGCTCACGTAGCGGCCGCGCGGCGAGAATTTGGCGTCGGTCTCGAAGGCCGCGGTCGCCGTAAGGCGCCGCACGGCCTCGGCCGCCGACTTGCCGAAGTCGTAGTGGTAGAGATCGCCGGCGAGCGGGACCAGCAGGCCGCCTGAATCCGGGGACCACTGGTAGTCCACGATGCCGCGCAGCGCCGCGATGCGCTGTCGCTCGCGCCGCGCCTCTTCTTCCGCGGAGAGCTTGCCTTCGGCGGGTGCGAGCGCGCGCGAGTCCACGAGCAGGCGATGCGCGTCATGCGCGATGTCATACGCCCACAGATCGAAGACCGCCGGGGCATCGTCGCGGGCCTTCAGGTAACTGACGAGCTTGCCGTCGGGTGAAAAGCGCATCTGGCGCAGGGACGGGCCCTGCAGGTCCGGCGCATCGAACAGCCGCGAGATCGGCAGGTCGCCTGCCTGCGCCTGGGCGAGGCACAGTGTCGCCGTGAGTCCAGTTACCAGTGAACGCATCTTGTTAGACTTCCCGCCTCGCCCGACGGGAGTGTAAGCACGGTGCACCGACATGTCATTTCCAGCCTCGTATTGGCCTGGTCCGCGGCTGTTTCCGGCATGAGCGCGGCCGACTATCCGGCCGCTGAGCGCGGCCCGACGGTGGATGTCCTGCATGGGACCGAGGTCGCCGATCCGTATCGATGGATGGAGCAGGACTCGCCGGAGCTCGCGGCCTGGATGAAGGCCGAGAACGCGCTCGCCGAACCTTACCTTGGTGCGATTCCCGCGCGCGAATCCCTGAAGAAACGGCTGACCGAGCTGTGGGATTACGAGCAGTACGGCTACAGCTGGCTCGACGACAAGTCGCGCATGCCGGTGAAGAAGGGCGGGCGCTACTTTTACGTTGAAAAAAGCGGCAGCCAGAACCAGGGAATCCTGTACTGGGCGCCATCGCTCGATGCGGCGCCGAAGGTGCTCGTCGACCCGAACGCGCTGTCGGCCGACGCCACCGCCTCGCTCGCCGATTACTCGATCAGTCCGGACGGGCGCTTCGTCGCTTATGCCGTGTCGGACGGCGGCACCGACTGGGACAACTGGCGCGTGCGCGAGGTCGAGACCGGCAAGGACCTGCCGGATCTGATCGGCGATACCAAGTTCACCGGCGTCTCCTGGCTGCCGGACGCGAGCGCGTTCTATTACTCGAGTTACCCCAAGGGTGCGGACGGCAAGGGCGACGACCAGCAGCAGGTGAGCGTCTACCGCCACCGGCTCGGGAGCGCGCAGTCGGAAGACGAGCGGGTCTACACGGTCACCGTGAATCCACGCCACAACCCCTACGGCACCGTGACCGAGGATGGCCGCTGGCTCGTGCTCGCGGTCACGCACGGCTTCGAGAGCAATGCGATCCACCTGCGCGACCTCGCGAAGCCTGATGCGCCGGTCGTGCGCCTGTTCGACCAGTGGGACGGGATCTATGACTTGCTCGGCGTCATGGACGGGAAGCTTTATTTCCGTACCACCCAGGGTGCGCCGCGCGGCCGGGTGATCGCCGTAGACCCGGTGACCCAGGCCGTCGCCGAAGTCGTGCCTGAAGCGAAGCAGACGCTCTACCAGGCGAGCCTTGCCGGCGGCCAGGTGATTACAAGCTACCTCGAGGATGCCCGTACCCAGGTTTCGATCTACGGTGCGGACGGCAAGCGCCTGCGCGATTTGCGGCTCCCAGGCCTAGGCACGGCGATTGGCTTCCCAGATTCGCCAAAAGAGAGCGAAACCTTCTTCGCCTACACGGACTACCTGACGCCGCTCGCGCTCTATCGCTACGACATCGCGAAGGACGAGGTGAGTCCGTTCCGCAAGCCGACGGTGTCTTTCGACGGCGGCCCGTTCATCACCGAACAGGTCTTCTTCGAGAGCCGGGACGGCACGCGCGTGCCAATGTTCATCACGCGCCGCAAGAATACGAAGCTCGACGGCAGCAACCCGACGCTGCTTTACGGCTACGGCGGCTTCGACATCTCGCTGACGCCGTCCTACAGCGCGGCAATGGCGGCCTGGCTCGAGCTCGGCGGCATCTACGCGGTCGCGAACCTGCGCGGCGGAGGCGAGTACGGCGCGGACTGGCATGACGCCGGCACCAAGGCGAAGAAGCAGAACGTGTTCGACGATTTCATCGCCGCGGCCGAGTGGCTCATCGCCAAGGGTTACACCTCGCCGGCGAAATTGGCGATCCACGGCCGCAGCAACGGCGGCTTGCTGGTCGGCGCGGTGATCGCGCAGCGGCCGGAGCTGTTCGGCGCGGCGCTGCCCGGCGTCGGCGTGCTGGATATGCTCCGCTACCACACGGCGAGTGCCAACGCCTACGCCTGGTCGTCCGACTACGGCACGGTGGAGGATCCGGAGCAGTTCCGCGCGCTGCGGGCCTATTCACCGGTGCACAACCTGGAGCCGGGCCGCTGTTACCCGCCGACACTCGTGACGACGGCCGATCACGACGACCGGGTCGTTCCCTGGCACAGCTTCAAGTTCGCCGCGGCGCTGCAATATGCCCAGGCCTGCGGGAATCCCGTGCTGATCCGCATCGAGACCCGCGCGGGCCACGGCGCCGGCAAGCCGACCTGGATGCAGGTGGAGGACTGGGCGAACCAGTGGGCATTCCTCGCGAAGGCTTTGGGAATGTAGGGGGGCCTTCAGTGCTTCGGATCGTCGGCGTCGGGGATCTCGGCAGCTTCTCCCGGAATCGCATTCTGCTCGCTGAACCATCCGCCGAGGTCGATGAGCTTGCAGCGCTCGCTGCAGAACGGCCGCCAGTCGTTGCTGCTCCATTCGCGGCGGGTGCCGCAGCGAGGGCAGGGGACTTCCCGCGCCATCGCGGCTAGTAGCAGATTGCGAGGACGAACGGGATGTCTTCGTTCGCCTGCACGGGCCGGCTGTGCACGCTGTTCCAGCGCAGGAAGCGCAGCGAGGAGCGGTGATGGCTGCCGCTCACCTCGGGATAGAGACGCGAGCCGCCCGGCAGCGTGATGCGCAGGAGCTGCACCGGCCGGTCGCGCTCGAAGACGATCTGGAAACTGCCGCCGGGCGCCTTCTCCTCGCTGGGCCGCGCGTTCTCGCGCGTGATCCAGAGCAGCTCCGAAATCGACTCGCACAGCGGGCGGATGGTCGCAATCCAGGCCGCGAGGTCGGCCTCGCGCGCGTCCGCGTCGAGCGAGAGCCAGTGGTAGAAATCCGGCAGGTCGAACTCGCAGGTCCCGCCCGGGATCGCGCTGCGGTGCTTGATGGCGTTCAGGAACTCCGACTCCCGCAGCTTCTGCATGAAGTTCGCGCCGGCCGCATTAAGCTCTTCGCGCCGGCGCATGAGCGCGGCCAGCACCGCGCGCAGCCGCGCACCGTCCACGCCCGGCCGATTCTGGTAGTCGCGCAGGGTGGACATCTGCCGCTCGAGCTCCTTGAGCACATCGCCCCGCGCGTCGCCGCGCGAGGTGATGGCGAGGATCTCGAGCAGGCCCGCGACGGCCGACCGGCTCGACCAGGCACTCGGCACGCCCGCGTGGTAGGAAAGCTGCTGCCACAGGAATTCGAGGCGCATGAAGGCGCGCATCCGCTCGTTGAGCGGCTGCTCGTAGACGATCGGCTCCGAATCGGGCCTCTGTTCCGGCGCGGCTTCGAACATGTGCCTATTCTGCGGCAGTGCTTCCATGGGCGTAAACCTCAGTGGGCCAGGTCGCGGTATCGGCGGTCCAGCTCGGCCACCCGGGCCGGCAGGTCCGTCGCCGCCCCGCTGTTGTCAATGACGTCGTCCGCAGCCGCCAGGCGCCGCTCGCGCGTTACCTGCGAGTCGAGCATGCGCATGGCGTCCTCCCGCGAAGCCCCGTCGCGGGCCATCAGGCGCCGGACCTGCTCATCCTCGGGGCAGTCCACGACCAGCACGCGATCCACGAGGTGCTCGAGCCCGGCCTCGACAAGCAGCGGGATGACAAAGACCTGGTAGGGCCCAGGCGTAACTCCGGCCTGGCGTTCGAGCTCGCGGACGATCTCCGGGTGCAGGATCGACTCGACCTCGCGCCGCGTTGCCGCGTCGGCAAAGATCCGTCGCCGCAGTTCCACACGGTCGAGCCGGCCTTCGTCGTCGAGGATTCCGCCGCCCTGTGCGGCAACCAGCGCCGCGAGCGCATGACTCCCCGGTACCACGACTTCGCGCGCGATCACGTCCGTGTCGAGTACGGCCGCGCCGCGGGCGGCGAGGAGATCCGCGACCGTCGACTTGCCGCTTGCGATGCCGCCAGTGAGGCCGATGCGCAGCATCGCTAGTTCAGCCGAGTCCCGCGAAGGTCAGGTAACGCTCGACGATTGCGGGTCCCCAGAGCATCGCGATCCACGCCGCGCCGGCGAGGTAGGGCCCGAAGGGAATCGGCACACCGCGCCCGAGCCGGCTCGCCGCCATCATCGCGATGCCGACGGCGGCGCCGACGAATGCGGCGAGCAGCAGCACCAGCGGCAGCATCTGCCAGCCGAGCCAGGCGCCGATCGCGGCAAACAGCTTGAAGTCGCCGTAGCCCATGCCTTCCTTGCCGGTGGCAAGCCTGAACAGGTGGAAGACGAGCCACAGGAAGACGTAGCCGCCGACCGCGCCGATGACCGCATCACGCAGCACCGCCGGCGGCGGCGCATCTCCCGCACCGAGCCACAGGCTGGCGACGAGGCCGATCCACAGGAGCGGGACGGTGAGGATGTCCGGCAGGAGCTGGCGGTCGATGTCGATGCCTGCCAGGGCAATGAGGTAAGCGGTAAACAGGCAGGCGAGCACCGCCGTGGCACCGAAGCCGAATCGCCAGGCCACCGCCGCGAAGGCAATTCCGGTTGCCAGCTCCACGATCGGGTAGCGGACGGAAATCGCCGCCTGACAGGCCGCGCAGCGGCCGCGAAGCATGAGCCAGCTCAGGACCGGGATGTTGTGCGCGCTGCGGATCGGCGCCTGGCAGGCCGGGCAGCGCGAGCGGGGCCGCACCAGGTTGTAGGGTTCGGGCTCGGCCGTAGCCAGACGGCCGTCGAGATCGGCCGCCTGCGCCCGCCATTGCCGCTCGAGCACGAGCGGCAGGCGGTGGATGACGACATTCAGGAAGCTGCCGATCGCGAGCCCGAAGAGGCCCAGGACCGCCGCAAACAGGCCAGGATTCGCCGCGAGCAGCGCCACGAGCGAAGCCTCGGTCAGATCACGGCGCCCATCTTGAAGATCGGCAGGTACATCGCTATGACGAGTCCGCCGACCAGCACGCCGAGGATAGCCATGATGAGCGGCTCGAGCAGCGCAGACAGTCCGTCGACCGCCGTGTCCACTTCGAGCTCGTAGAAGTCGGCGACCTTGGCGGCCATAGCATCGAGCGAGCCCGATTCCTCGCCGACCGCGATCATCTGGATCACCATGTTCGGGAACAGGCCGGTATTCTCCATCGCGCGCTGCAGGCGCTGGCCGGTCGCGACTTCGTCGCGCATGCGCAGCACCGCCTGCTCGTACACGATGTTGCCGGTCGCGCCGGCGACCGACTCCATGGCCTCGACCAGCGGCACGCCGGCGGAGAACATGGTCGAGAGCGTACGCGCGAAACGCGCGATCGCAGCCTTGGTGAGGATCGGCCCGATGATCGGGATCTTCAGCGAGGCACGGTCGATGAAGTGTCTGAGCGCCACCGAGCGCTTCTTCATATTCAGGAAGAACATCACGCCGCCTACGAACAACAGGCCCATCCACCAGCCTTGCTCCTGCACGAATTTCGACAGGTCGATGACCATGCGCGTGAAGGCGGGCAGGTCCGCGCCAAAGCCCTGGAACAGCGCCTCGAACTGCGGGATCACGAACAGCAGCAGGATCAGGGTCACCACCACGGCGACCGCGAGCACCGCGGCCGGGTAGAAGAGGGCCTTCTTGATCTTCTTCTTGAGGGCTTCGGTCTTCTCTTTGTAGGTCGCGACCTTGTCCAGCAGCGACTCGAGCGCGCCCGCCTGCTCGCCGGCCTCGACCAGGTTGGTGTAGAGGTCGTCGAAGTAGAGCGGGTGCTTCCTGAGCGATTCGTGCAGCGTACTGCCGCCCTCGATCGACTGCTTGATCTCGAGGATCAGCTTCTGCATCGCCGGCTTCTCGTGGCCGACGCCCACGATCTCGAAGGACTGCACCAGCGGAATGCCGGCCGCCAGCATGGTCGAGAGCTGGCGGCTGAAGATCGCTATGTCCATGGGGGAAATCTTTCCCCCGCCGCCGAACAGGGCGCGGTGCTTGCTGACCCTGGTCGGGATTATGTTCTGGCGACGCAGGTCCGCGCGCGCCTGATTCTCGTTGACCGCGAGAATCTTGCCGCGGATCTTGTTGCCCTTCTTGTCTTTGCCCTCCCAGTTGAACTGGAGGTCCCTGGCAGCAGCTGCGCTAGGCGGCATGGTGTCGGTCGTCCTCTATCGTGACTTCCGGATGTTAACGCCCGGAGGAATCACTCAACTGTGACGCGGTTGACTTCTTCGAGGGTCGTCATACCGTCCATGACCTTCTTGAGCCCTGCCGTACGCAGGTCCCAGACCCCGTTCTTGCGTGCCTCGGCGGCTATATGGGGGGCGCTGCCGCCCTCCAGGATGATCCGGCCGATGGATTCCGTGACGGGCAGCACTTCGTAGAGGCCTACCCGGCCCTTGTAGCCGTCCGTGCACTGGGAACAGCCCACGTGCTTGTAGACCTTGAATCCCTGGGTTGCGATCTGCTGCTCGGTGAAACCCTCGCGCAACAGCGCGTCGTGCGGCAGGTCGAAAGGCTGCTTGCAGGCGGAACATAGCCGCCGCGCGAGGCGCTGGGCGATGATCAGGCTCACGGAAGTCGCGATTGCGTAGGGCTTCACGCCCATATCGATCATGCGCGTGAGCGTCTGCGGGGCGTCGTTCGTGTGCAGCGTCGAGAGCACGAGGTGGCCTGTCTGCGCGGCCTTGATGGCGATTTCCGCCGTCTCAAGGTCGCGGATCTCGCCCACCATGATCACGTCCGGATCCTGGCGCAGGAAGGCGCGTAGCGCCGAGGCGAAGGTCAGGCCGACCTTCGGGTTCACGTTTACCTGATTCACCCCCGGCAGGACGATTTCTGCGGGGTCCTCGGCGGTCGAGATGTTCGTGTCTTCGACGTTAAGGATCGCGAGGCCGGTGTAGAGCGAGACGGTCTTGCCGCTGCCGGTAGGGCCGGTCACGAGGATCATGCCCTGCGGCTTGGCGAGCACCTTCAGGTACAGCTCTTTCTGGAACGGTTCGTAGCCGAGCGCGTCGATGCCCATCATCGCGGTGCTGGCGTCGAGGATGCGCAACACGATCTTCTCGCCGAACAGCGTCGGGCAGCTCGAGACGCGGAAGTCGATGGAGCGGTTCTTGGAGAGCCGCATCTTGATGCGGCCGTCCTGCGGAACGCGCCGTTCCGCGATATCGAGCCGCGACATGACCTTCAGGCGTGCTGCGAGCTTGGTCGCAAGCTGGACGGGCGGCTGGGCGATCTCGCGCAGCACGCCGTCGATGCGCAGGCGAATCCGGTAGTACTTCTCGTAAGGCTCAAAGTGGATGTCGGACGCACTCTTGCGGATCGCGTCGAGCATGATCTTGTTGACGAAGCGGACGATCGGCGCGTCCTCGATGTCGTCGCGCCCGCCATCCGTGTCTGCCCCGTCATCGGCGTGCGAGGAGACATCGAGATTCTCGAGATCGAAATCCTCGTCGCCCCCGCCCATCGAGGGCATCTGCGTGTCGACCCGCTCGATTGCCTTCTGCACTGCGCGCTGGAGCTTGTCGTCCTCGACGACCACGGCCTCGATCGACAGGCCGGTCTGGAACTTGATCTCGTCGACCGCGTGCAGGATGGTCGGGTCCGAGACGCCGACGTGCAGGCGCTTGCCGCGCTTGACCAACGGCAGCACGCGATGCTTCGCCAGCAGCTTCTCGTTGACCAGCCGGATGATGTCGATGTCGAGCGCGACCGCGTCGAGGTCCAGGAGCGGCATGCCGAATTCCTGGGCCGCGGCGACGGCGATGTCGCGGGCGGAGGCCATGTCGTGGGACACGAGCCAGCTGACCAGGTGGGTCTTGCGCTCGCGCGAACTCGCGATCGCGTCCAGCATGGCCGATTCCCCGACCAGGCCGTCGAGCACGAGTCGTTGCGGGAGGCCCGTCAGGACCGCCCGGACCGAGCCCGCGGCTGCTGCGCTGTCGTTCAAAAATCCGCTCCGGACAATGCTTTACCCCTGAGTCTGTAGCCTAACCCAGTGTGCCAGCAATTGTTAAATGAGCTCGCATGCTCCCATAAATGCCGCTTGCAAGCACTTGACCTGGTTCACAATCAGGGAACCGCTGGCGACGTCTCCAGCTCGCCAGGAAAGCGGGCCTGCAGAGACTCCCAGAGGCGCCTTGATTCCGGGTCGGCCTCACGGTCAGGAGGTGCCTCCAGGACCCGGGGGTGGGGGTTCTGGCGGCTCGTGTACAGGTAGCGCACCGGGGTACCCGGCGTCCCCGGCATCGCCGCCAGGAGGTAGTCGGCGCTGAGAGCTGCGCGCTGTTTCTGCGCCATGAGTTCCGGGAGACGATCAGGCCGAAATTGGACCCAGCCCGACGCCGGATCGAGTTCGTAGTAGACCGACGCCTCGTCGATGATCCCCGATGATTCATAACGGCCGGCGAGCGTGCTCGGCGTGTTGAAGTCCGTCTCGGTGTAGCGGATGCGGGCCGCGAGGCTGTCTCCGCGGGCCGGTTCCGCGAGATACGGCAGCAGCGAAATGCCATCGACGCCTTCGGGCGCCAGGCCCGTTGCGATTTCCTCGAGGGTCGGGCGAACATCTTCCAGGCTCACGGGCCAATGATGGCGCGCCGGCCCATGCGGCAGGCGGGCCTCGCCGAAGGGCCGCAGGGCGAGCAGGACACGATACTGGTTCGGGCTCATGACGCTTGTGCCATGGCCCCACAGTGAATTCCAGACTTCGCGGGCCTTTCCGGTACTTCGCAGCATCGAGTCTGTGGGGCCCCCGAGCGCTTCACCATGGTCCGAGAGCAGCACGATGACGGCATTTTCGAGTACGCCTTTTTCGGCGAGCACGCGCATCACCTGTTCGAACTGCCGGTCGACGCGCTCGACGGCACGCCGATAAGCAGGCCGGTACTGCTGGGGCGTTCGCGGGGTGGGCGTCCCCGACCAGTTGTACGGCCAGTGCGCCAGCGTCAGGTGGATCGCCAGCAGCGCCGGCGCGGAGCCGTCCAGTTCACGGTCGAGCCGGTCGACGAAGTCGTCCGGGTCGTACGTTACGTGCGCGGCCCTGTTTGCGGTGTTCGAGGGAAACAGCCAGCGGCCGAGCGGAGTCCGCGTGGCGAGGTTCACGAGCGGCTGGTCGCCCGCATAGCCCAGCAGGAAATCGGCGGCACCGACCGGCGGCGTGATCACCTGTTCGAAGCCATAGGACGCGTCGATGTTCGCGAAGCGCACTTCGTCCGTCGCATAAGTCGTGCGATAGCCGGCCGCGCGCAATGCGTCCGCGAGCGTTTCGCCTTCGCGTACGAGTTCGCGCGGCATTAGGTTGACCCGCGCATTGGTGGCGACGGGATGCCGGCCGGTCAGAATCGTCGTCCAGGATCCAAAAGTCCGGGCGAGCGGGCTGATCGCATCCTCGAACCGGTGTGCCTGGGCGAGAAAACTGTCGATGTGCGGCGTGATGGTCGGGCCGACGGCTGGCTCGACAAGGTCGTCGCGCAGCGAGTCAATGCCGATGATGACAATCGTGGGCCGGTCGGGGCGCGAAGCGGGTGAGGCGCTTGAAACTGCGCCCAGCGGCACGAAAATCAAGGCGACGACGAGAGCTGTACCGCAGGTCGCCAGCAGGCGCCACGACGGTGTTCGTCGCGCGGGCCACAGTGCACGCGCGGCCAGCCCGACCACGAGCGCCATGACGACCGTGAGCCCGAGTATCACCGGCTTCCAGTCGCCGATGTCCTGGACGATCCAGGAGTGTTCGTCCGAGAAAATCGAGGATGTGAACCACGTAGCGTTCGCCGCCATTGCGAGGCCCACGAGCAGGGCAAACCAGCCGGTCACGAGCAGACTGCGACGTGCCACCGTGCGTTCCGGTGCTGCAAGTTCGGTGAGTCGGGCGAGCGCAAAGGCGGCGAGGCCGAGGAAAGCGTGGCATAGCCAGGCGGCCGCCGCGAAGGCCAGGAGCTGACGACCCAGGACGCCGCCGAGGGCCTCCTGGACGCTCAGGGAGAGGGTGACGCGGTCTATCGGCAGGATGTACGCAAGCTTGCGATGGACCCACCATAAGCAACCCGCGAAGACGAGCAACGCCAGGACCTGGCTCAGCAGCAGGCCCGACCACCGGCTATTGCGCCGCTGCGATGGCATTCAGGCTCCCCAAAAAGCAAGGCCCCTGCGAGCAGGGGCCTTGCCGGTCCGGCCAGATTGCCGGTCCATGAGGTCAGTGCTTACGAACCGAAGCCCGAGCGGCAGGAGGCCGGCACGTGCTTGTCGAGAACCGTCGTCGCACCGTCGGGCGAGTCAATACCCGAGCCATCCGGCTGCGAGTTCGCGGTCGCACCGTCCGGGTCGGACGCATTACCGCACACCCAGACCACGTCGCCGTTGTTGTTGGTAAACGGCTGGATGGACAGCGTCTGCTGGTCAATGCGCGTGTTCGCATCGAGGCCGTAGGTGACTGTGATCGTGCCATCCACCACGCCGACCTCCTGGACATAGCGGCCTGACTTGTCAGTGTCGTTGCCCGAGCCGATGCCGGCTTCCAGGAGGTCCGCCGGCCATTCGCCGGTCTGCGCCGAGTACTCGGCGATGCCCGCCTTGATGTCCGACGCCAGCGTCAGGCCTTCCGACACCTGCGAGCGGATCGTGTAGTCCTGGTACGCCGGAATAGCGATGGCGGCCAGGATGCCGATGATGGCCACCACGATCATCAGTTCGATGAGCGTGAAGCCCTTCTGGAAAGTCTTCATTGTCCGAAACTCCTTTGACTAACGAGGGCGGCGCTCATGCGCCGATGCAACCCAGATACAGCAAGGATCATGCCAATCCGGCCGGCCGTCGTAAGTGACGGACTTGGCAGTATTTTTTGTCAGTTGGCAGAAGATCGTCGGGGTCTGGCGACGCCCGGGGCGACACGCAGGGTCACAAAGTGACGTGCAGTGTCACTCGATGCCAAGTTTCTTGATGCGGTAGCGAAGGGCCCGGAAGCTGATGCCGAGCGCGCGGGCCGCGGCCGTCTTGTTGTAGCGGGCGTCCTCGAGGGCCTTGCGGATCGAGGCGCGCTCCATGTCCTCGAGCGTCTGCGGCAGAGTACCCGGCCGGTGCAGCGGCACGGAGTCCTCGAAGGTCGGCGGTCCGCGCAGCTCGATGTCATCGGGACGGATCACGGCCCCGTCGCAGAGCGTCAGTGCCCGCTCGATCACGTTCTCGAGCTCGCGGATGTTGCCCGGGAAGTCGTGGCTTGCCAGCAGTTCCATGGCCTCGTCCGAAAGTGCCGGAGGCGCCATGCCGAGCCGCGCCGCGAAACGCTGGGTAATGGCGGCGGCGATGACCGGCACATCGACGAGCCGGTCACGCAGGCTCGGCACGCGCAGCTCGATCACATTGATGCGGTAATAGAGATCCTCGCGGAAGCGGCCTGCGGCAACGAGTTCACCGAGGTCGCGATGGGTCGCGGACAGGATGCGCACGTCCACCGGCTGCTCGCGCTGGTCGCCGACGGGGCGCGCGGTCTTTTCCTGGATCAGTCGCAGGAGCTTCACCTGCATGACGAAAGGCAGGTCGGCCACCTCGTCGAGAAACAGCGTGCCACCCTCGGCCGCCTGCACGAGGCCGAGCTTGTCGGCGACCGCGCCGGTGAAGCTGCCGCGCCGGTGGCCGAACAGCTCGCTCTCCATCAGTTCGGACGGGATCGCGCCGCAGCTCACGGGGACGAACGGCGCGTCCTTGCGCGGTCCCGTCTCGTGTATCAGGCGCGCGACTAGCTCCTTACCGGTGCCGGATTCGCCGGTGATGTGCACCGGGGCCTGGCTGCGTGCCACGCGCCCGATCATCGCCCGCAGCTTCTGCATAGGTTCGGAGTCGCCGAGCAGGCGGCGCCCGCCTTCCGCGCCACGGCGGCCGTCGGACAGCTTGAGGGCCTGGTTGACAAGCTTGCGCAGGTCCGCGATGTCGACGGGTTTTCGCACGAAATCGAAGGCGCCGAGCTTCAGGGCGAGGACCGCCGACTCGACATGACCGTGGGCGGTGATGACGGCGACCGGGAGTTCCGGCTTCTCGTTCTGGATCCACTCGATCAGCCCGGTACCGTCGCCGTCCGGCAGGCGCAGGTCCGTGAGGCACAGCGCGTAGTCCTGCCGCGACTGGAGTTCGCGCCGGGCCGAGGCGAGGTCGTGTACGGCGCTGGAGTCCACGCCCATGCGCGCGAGCGTCAGCGACAGCAGTTCGCAGAGGTCCGGCTCATCGTCGACGATCAGGGCGCGCGGGTTCGCCATGGCGGATCAGGTCTGCTCCCAGCGCTGCGGGTCCGCGAACACGATGCGGAAGATGCTGCCGCCGCCGCTGCGCGGCTCGTACACGAGCAGGGCGCGGTTGCACTGCGCGAGCTCGCGCGCAATGAACAGGCCCAGCCCCGTACCGTTCGTGTTCGAAGTGAAGAACGGCTCGAAGATCCGGTCGCTGATGGTCGAGTCGATGCCGGGCCCGCGGTCCTGCACCTCGAGGAAAGGCCGATTACTGCCGGCGAGCCTGCCGATGCGGATCTCGACCTTGTCGTCGGCAGACTTCACCGAGTAGCGGAAGGCGTTCTCGCAGAGGTTCCAGAGGATCTGCCGCAGGTGCGAGGGATCCACGCGCACCTCGAAGTCGGCGTCCGGCGCTCTGGCCTCGAGCTGGCCCTGCTCGTGCCCGCCGGTGCTGACGAATTCCTCGACGAACTCCGCGATCCATTCCGCGAGCGGCATGCGTTCCGGGCGCGTGCTATCGCGCCGCGCGAGCTGCTGCACATTGCCGATGATCGTACTGACGCGCTCGGTGTTCGTGCGGATGATGTCGCTCATGCGCTTGCTCGACTCCGAAAGTCCGGGGTCCTCGAGTAGCAGCTGGGAAGCGTGGCTGATGGCGCCGATGGGGTTGCGGATCTCGTGGGCGATCGAGGCGGACAGCCGCCCGAGGGCCGCGAGCCGCGTCTGGTGAATGCGGTCGTCCAGTGCCGTCAGGTCCTCGAGGAAGACCAGCACCGGCGGGGGCTGTCCCTGCCCGAGCGGCGCGAAGTGAGGGCGCACTTCGCGAAGACCATCGACGGCCAGCAGGTTGCCGCCGACCGTATCCGTGACTGGCGCATTCTGTCGCCACATGGCGAGCAGATAGAGAAGCCGCGGCGACACCTCGCCGAGCAGTGCGTTGGCATTCGCCTCGGCGCCGAGGATCTGGCACGCAGACTCGTTGATGAGCCTGATGCGATCGTGCTCGTCAACGACCACGAGGCTCTCGCGCAGCCGCTCGACGATGTACTGCGAGAGCTCCGCAAGATTTGCGAGGTCGAGGTTGCGCTGGCGTACCAGCGCCTCGCTCTCGCGCAGGCGGCCCGCGAGCGGCGCGACGGCGAGCGCGGCAATCAGGATGACGCCGCCCAGCAGGCCGGCCTGGGTCAGGTCCGAGGAATCGGACACGCCGGACAGCGACAGCACGATCTGCTGGCCGAGCACGCACAGTGCCGCGATCGCGCCAACCAACGTCGCCGTGCGCCTGGACAGGAGGATGCTGACCGCCGCGACCGGCAGGATGAGTAACAGCCCCGCGCCGCTCCCGGCGCCGCCGCTCGTGATGAGCAGCGCCGTGACGGCGACGATGTCGAAGGCAACGTGGATGAACGCCTGGGCGTGCAGGCTCGGCCAGCGCGTCTTCAGCAGGCCGATGCAGACGACCCCGGACGCGAACCAGCCGACCAGCGTGGACATGAAGAGCGCCGGCGAGGCCGCGCCAAGCAGCTGCGGCCGCGAAGCGATGAGGGCCAGCGCGATCAGAACCGAGGGAATGACGAGCCGGTAGAGGTTGAGCAGCCCGAGCACGCGCCAGGCAAGTTCAGGATCGCCCGCCGTTTTCTCGATTTCCGCCGGCTTTTTCACGCCCGGCACTTTAGCACGCACCTCCGGCAGCACCCGCGGCACGACCCGCCTTTGCGACGCGGTTCATGTGAGCCGGTACAATGGTGTGATGAATCTTCACGAATACCAGTCGAAGCGCATCTTCGCCGAAGCCGGCATTCCCGTGCCGGCCGGAAGGGTCGCCGCCACCGAGGCCGAGGCCGTCGCGGCCGCCCGGGAACTGCCGGGACCGGTCTGGGTCGTCAAGGCGCAGGTCCACGCCGGCGGACGCGGCAAGGCCGGGGGCGTGAAACTCTGCCGCTCGGCCAGGGAAGTCGGCGCCGCCGCCAAGGGGATGCTGGGCGAGCGGCTCGTCACTCCGCAGACCGGAAGCGGGGGCCTGCCGATCAACGAGGTCTACGTCGAGGCCGGCAGCGCGATCGCGCGCGAGCTGTACCTGTCCCTGCTGCTGGACCGCGAACGCAGCCGCATCGCCTTCGTCGCCTCGGCCGCGGGCGGCATGAATATCGAGGAAGTCGCAGCGAACGAGCCGGAGAAAATCCTTCGCATCGACGTCGACCCGGCCGCGGGTCTGCAGGGTTTCCAGTGCCGGCGGCTTGCCTTCGGGCTCGGGCTCTCGGGCCCGCAACTCGCGGAATTCGAGAAGATTGTGCGAGCGCTCTACCGGCTCTACCTGGACAAGGACCTTGCGCTGATCGAGGTCAACCCGCTGATCGTGACCAAGGAGGGCACGCTGGTCGCACTGGACGCAAAGATCAACGTCGATGCAAATGCGCTCTTTCGGCAGCCCGCGCTCGTCGCCTTGCGTGACCCGTCGCAGGAAGACGAGATGGAGCGCCAGGCCGCGGAGCACGAGCTGAACTACGTCTCACTAGACGGCAACATCGCCTGCATGGTGAACGGAGCCGGGCTGGCGATGGCGACCATGGATCTCATCAAGCTGCACGGCGGCGAGCCGGCGAACTTCCTCGACGTTGGCGGAACGGCGACTGCCGAGCGGGTGACGGAGGCATTCCGCCTGATTCTCTCCAACGCGCGGGCCCGGGCGATCCTGGTGAACATCTTCGGCGGCATAGTCCGCTGCGACGTCATCGCCGAGGGCATCATCGAGGCGGTCAAGAACGCCGGCGTTACGCTGCCCGTGATCGTACGGCTCGAAGGCACGAACGCGGACAAGGCACGCGCGATCCTCGCCGCGAGCAAGCTGGCGATCACTGTCGCAAAGGACGTTTCGGACGCGGCGACCAAGGCCGTGCGGCTCGCGCGCGCGGGAGCGAAGCGATGAGCATCCTCGTCAACCGCAGGAGCCGCGTGATCTGCCAGGGTTTCACCGGCAAGCAGGGCACGTTCCATTCCGAGCAGGCGATCGCCTACGGAACCAAGTTGGTCGGCGGCGTGACGCCCGGCCGCGGCGGCACGACACACCTCGACCGGCCGGTGTTCGACACGGTGCACGATGCGGTGGCGAAGACGAAGGCGGATGTCAGCGTGATCTACGTGCCGGCGCCTTACGCCGCGGACGCAATCCTCGAGGCCGCGGATGCCGGTATCCGCCTCATCGTGTGCATCACCGAAGGGATCCCGGTCAACGACATGGTGCGGGTGAAGGCTTCCCTCGCGGGCGGCCGCAGCCGCCTGGTCGGACCCAACTGCCCGGGTGTCATCACTCCGGGCGAGTGCAAGGTCGGCATCATGCCGGGTTTCATCCACAAGCCGGGGCGTGTCGGCATCATCTCGCGCTCCGGAACGCTGACCTACGAAGCCGTGTTCCAGACCACGAACGTCGGTCTCGGTCAGACGACTTGCGTCGGCATCGGCGGCGACCCGGTGCGCGGGCTCAACTTCATAGAAGTGCTTGCCCTCTTCGAGCGGGACGATGACACGGCCGGGATCATCATGGTGGGCGAGATCGGGGGCAGCGACGAGGAGGCAGCCGCCGACTACATCCGGCGCAGCGTGACCAAGCCGGTCGTCGCCTACATCGCTGGAGTCACGGCCCCGACCGGCAAGCGGATGGGCCACGCCGGGGCGGTAATCGCCGGCGGCAAGGGTACGGCGGCCGACAAGTACGCCGCGCTCGAGGAAGCCGGGGTCGCGACCGTGCGATCGCCCGCCGAGCTCGGCAGCGCCATGAAAAAGGCGCTCGCCGCGAAACGTCGCCGCAAGCGCCGGCGCTGATCCCGCGTGCGCATCGCGCTCGCCCAGATCGACGCGACCGTCGGCGACGTGCAGGGCAACGCTGCGCGCATTGCACAGCGACTGGAGGAGGCGCGCAAGGCGGGCGCCGCCGTCATTGCGACACCCGAACTCGCGATCTGCGGTTACCCACCCGAAGACCTGCTTTTTCACCGCGGATTCCGTCGCCGGGTCGAAGAGTCACTGGCGCGGCTCGCGGATGCCGCTCGCGGCATCGATCTGCTGATCGGCTACCCGGAATACGCGGACGGCGTAATCTACAATGCCGCGGCCTGGCTGCGGGACGGGCGGCGAATCGCGAACTACCGCAAGCAGCGGCTGCCGAACTACCAGGTCTTCGACGACAAGCGCTACTTCAAGGCGGGCGAATCCTTCGTCACGGTCGAACTTGAGGGCGTGCGGGTGGCGCCGATCATCTGCGAGGACGTCTGGCACGCCGACGTCGTTGCCGGCGCGTCCCGGGCCGGTGCGGACCTTGTGCTTTCCATCAACGCCTCGCCGTTCCAGCAGGGCAAGCAGCCGGAGCGCGAGGCAAACCTCGCGACCCGCGCCCGCGAGAACGGTGTGCCGCTCGCGTACCTGAACCATGTCGGCGGACAGGACGAGGTCGTCTATGACGGATGCAGTTTCGCGGTGGACGCGAGCGGGCGCGTGGTGCACCGGGCGCCGGCCTTCGAGGAATCGCTGACGACCCTGGACATCTTCCAGGCGGACACGGGCTTCGACATCGCGCCAGGCAGCTTGTCGCCGTTGCCGGCGGGTGAGGAGAGCGTCTGGCGCGCGCTCGTGCTGGGGGTGCGCGATTACGTCGACAAGCACCGCTTCGCCGGCGTCGTGATCGGCCTATCGGGCGGCGTCGACTCGGCGCTCGTGCTGGCGATTGCCTGCGATGCGCTTGGCGCGTCGCGGGTGCACGCGGTCATGATGCCCTCGCGGTTCACCTCGTCGATATCGGAGAAGGACGCGGCGGCCATGGCGCGCGGGCTAGGCGTCAGGTACTCGGTGATCGCGATCGAGGGCATGTACCAGGCGACGCTCGCGGCGCTCGAGCGCGAGTTCCGCGGCCGCGCGCCCGATGCGACCGAGGAGAACATCCAGGCACGCTGCCGCGGCATGCTGCTGATGGCGATCTCGAACAAGACCGGGCACATGGTGCTGACCACCGGCAACAAGAGTGAGATGGCGGTCGGCTACGCGACGCTCTACGGCGACATGGCGGGCGGGTTCGCACCGATCAAGGACTGCAGCAAGATACTGGTCTGGCGACTGGCGCGCTGGCGGAATGCGCAGGGCGCTGGCGCCGTGATCCCGCAACGAATCATCGACCGGCCGCCGACCGCGGAGCTTCGCGAGGGCCAGCTCGACACCGACAGCCTGCCGGCCTACGACGTGCTCGATCCGATCCTCGAGGCTTTCATCGAGGACGACCGCTCCGTGGACGAGATCGTCGCCATGGGGTTCGAGCGCGCGATCGTCACGCGGGTGCTCGAGATGGTGAAGCGCAACGAATACAAGCGACGCCAGGCGCCGCCCGGTGTGCGCGTCAGCGGCCGCGCCTTTGGACGCGACTGGAGATACCCCATCACTTCAGGCTACCGCCCCGGCGAATCGTAAGAACGGGGACGCCGACCCTCGCGTGAGGGGGAAAGGGGAAGGGGTTCAGAAATTACTGACAAGCTCCTTGTCAATAATTTCTGAACCCCTTCCCCTTTCCCCCTCACGCGAGGGTCGGCGTCCCCGTTCGCTAGTCGGGCCACCACCAGCGGCGCCGGCGAGTCTCGGACTTTGCATCCGGGAAGTTGAGCGCGAAGACTTCCTGCGAGCGCTCGGCGATGTCGTCGAGTCCGAGCCCCTTGTAGGAATCGATCATGATCTCGAGAGCTTCCTGGACTGCGGGCGCGCCATCGTAGTTCTCAATCGTGAAGCGCGCGCGGTCGATCGCGGCGACGTATGCCTGGCGATCGAGGTAGTGCTGCGCGACGTAGACCTCGTAGTCGGCGAGCCGGTTGCGGAGATAAACCATCCGCTGCCGCGCGTCTTGCGCGAACATGCTGTTCGGCCGCTGCTTGATGAGCTGGTCGAAGGCGTCGAAGGCGCGGCGCACGTCCTGCGGCGGGCGCTCGTTGAGGTTCGTGCTGAACCAGCGTTCGAGGATATTCGGCGCGCGTTCGAAATAGACCAGTCCGCGCATGTACATGGCGTAGTCCACGCGCGGGTGCGTCGGGTTCTCGCGGATGAACTGGTCGGCCGCGTCAATCGCCGACTCCTGCTCGCCCGCGCGGTAGTACGCGTAGATGATGTCGAGCCGGGCCTGCCGCGCCTCCTCGCTGAACGGGTAGCGCGCCTCGAGTGCCTCGTAGTAGCGCACGGCGCCCCGGTAGTCGCCGCCCAAGAGGAGCGCGTGGGCTTTTTCGAACATGCGCCCGGGCTGGAGATCCTCTGCCTGGCGCTCCTTGTAACCGCATCCCGCGACTGCGAGCAGGCTGCACGCGACGAGCAGGGCGCGCGCCTGGAAACTGGCTGGCTGCAAAGGACTGGACCCCGACTGTTGGAACAAAGCAGTATAGCGGCAAAAGACCGTTCCAGAGCCGCATGAGTTCCACCCGTCACCAACGCGAATTGCGCCTGGCGCAGAAATCGGCCGGCCGGCGCCTCGATCAGGCGCTCGCTGATGCCATGCCCGAATACTCACGCTCGCGCCTGAAACGCTGGATCGACGACGGCCTGCTCCTGGTCGACGGCCGGGTCCTGCGCCCGCGCGACATCGTCGCCGGGGGTGAGCGAGTCGTGCTCGACGCGCCGGACGAGGACGCGGTGGCGCCGGCGGCAGAGGACATCCCGCTTTCGATCGCCTGGGAAGACCGCGATGTGTTCGTGGTGGAAAAGCCCGCGGGTCTGGTCGTGCATCCCGGCGCCGGCAACGCGGCGGGCACACTGCAGAACGCACTGCTCGCGCACGATCCGAAGCTCTCGAAGCTGCCGCGCGCGGGAATCGTGCATCGGCTCGACAAGGAGACGTCGGGCCTGCTGATCGTCGCGCGCAACGAGCCCGCGCGCATTTCGCTCGCGGCGGCGCTCGCGGAGCGCGGGATCCACCGCGAGTATCAGGCGGTCTGCATCGGCGTGATGACCGCCGGCGGCAAGATCGACGCACCGATCGACCGGCACCCGGTGGATCGCTTGCGAATGGCCGTGCGCTCGAGCGGGCGCGAAGCCGTCACGAATTACCGCGTGATCGAGCGCTACCGGCGCCATACCTGGGTGCGGGTGACGCTCGAGACCGGCCGCACCCACCAGATCCGCCTGCACCTGTCGCATGTGGGCTACCCGCTGGTCGGCGACCCGGTCTACGGTCGCCGTCTCATGTTGCCGCGCGGCGCGACGCCTGAACTCGTGGCGGCGCTGCAGGGATTCCGTCGCCAGGCGCTGCATGCGGCAAAGATCGGCTTCGCGCATCCACGCACCGGTCGCATTGTTGAAGTCGAGTCGAAGCTGCCGGCCGACTTCCGCGCGCTGGTGGCCTGCCTGAAGAGCGACCGCGATGCGGTGGCCAAATGATGCCGACGCCGGAATTCCTGCGGCCGGACTGGAAGCTGCCGGCGAATATCCGAGCCGTCATGACGACGCGCCCCGGCGGCGAGAGCCGTGGTACCTACGAAAGCTTCAATCTGGCGGCCCACGTCGGCGATGACGCAGCGGCCGTTGCCGGAAATCGCCGGCGATTGCGCGAAACGCTCGACCTGCCCGCCGAGCCCGCCTGGCTCGAGCAGGTGCATGGCACGGAGGTCGCCGTGCTGCCGGGCGTCGATCGCGGCCCGGCTGATGCGGCAGTGACCTTCACGCCCGGTCATGTCTGCGCCGTGCTGGTCGCGGACTGCCTGCCGGTTTTCCTCGCAAGCCGGGCGGGCGATCGCGTCGGCGTCGCGCACGCGGGATGGCGCGGACTCGCGGACGGTGTCGTCGAAGCGACCGTCGCCGCGCTCGACTGCGAGCCGGGAACGCTCGTCGCCTGGCTTGGCCCTTCGATCGGCCCCGACGCCTTCGAGGTCGATGACGACGTGCGCCAGGCTTTCCTGGACCGCGATGCGGGCGCGGCGGGCGCGTTTCGCGCCGGCCGCGGGGGGCGCTATCTCGCCGACCTGCCGGCAATCGCGCGGCGCCGCCTCGCGGCACTCGGCATCCGCGACGTCAGCGGGGGAGTGCTCTGCACCCATGCCGATCCCGCGCGCTTCTATTCCTTCCGTCGCGACGGCCTGACCGGCCGCATGGCTGCGCTCGCCTGGCTCGCGTGAGGTAGGCTGTCGCCCGTGTCGCCGCTCGCTTCAATCGTGCTCCTCACCGCGGCTTGCGGCGCGCTCTCCGCGCTGGTCGCCGGCGGCTTCATGCTCCTTCCGGCAAGGAACCGGAACGCCCTGCTGCCGCACCTCGTCAGCTTTGCGACCGGCGCCCTGCTCGGCGCCGCATTGCTGGCGCTGCTGCCGCACGCGCTTGATTCAGGCGCCGGCGCGCACGGCATCGGCATCGCGCTGGCGAGCGGCATCATCGCTTTCTTCGTGCTGGAGAAGATGGTCCTCTGGCGTCACTGCCACGTGGACCACTGCGAGGCGCACGGTCCCGAGCAGCATCACCGCGATCGCGCCTCGGCGACGCTGATCCTCTGGGGCGACGCTTTCCACAACCTGCTCGACGGCGTGCTGATCGCGGCGGCCTTCCTCACCGATCCGCACCTCGGCGTAGTCACCACGGCCGCCGTGTTCGCGCACGAGATCCCGCAGGAGGTCGGCGACCTCGCGATCCTGCTGAACGGCGGCATGTCGCGCCGCCGCGCGCTCGTGCTCAACGTCGCCGTGAGCCTGACCTCGATTGCCGGGGCAGTGATCGCCTGGTTCCTGCTGGCGCAGGCGCTCGAATGGCTTCCCTATGCACTCGCGATCGCCGCCGCGAGCTTTCTCTACGTCGCCGTGGCCGACCTGATCCCGGGGTTGCACCGGCGCGTGGACGCACGCACCTCGGTCCAGCAGGTCGCGCTCATCGCGCTCGGAATCGTCGTCATCGCGCTCACGCACGGACTGGCGCACTGACGCACTGCGGCTCCGGTCGCGCGGAAGAATGCCGGCCGGGGACCCTCGCTCGTTCCGCCCGAACTTAGTCACTTCGCTCGGGTCCCCGGCCGGCACTCGTCCGCGCCGCCGCAGTCGCGGTGAGTCCGCCCGACACGCACGCGAATGGCTAACGCTGATGTCCTGCGCCCAATGACTGCCGCGGCCTAGCCGCGGCCGTGCGTGGCCCGCCGGGACCCGCGAGTGAGCGACTAAAGTTCTGGCGGAGCGAACGAGCGGAGTTCCGGCGGGCCATGCTCGAGGTGCGGGCAAGTCAGCGTCAGGAATTGAGCCGCAGTGCTTCCCGCAATCCGATCAGCACCAGTTCCGGCACATGCGCATCGAAGAGTTTCTCGTCCTCGAACAAGCGCGCAAATCCACCGGTGCCGATCAGGATCGTCGGCTTGCCCGCGAAGTACTGCGCCCGGACCTCCGTGCAGAGGTACTTCAGGATCGCGATGTTGCCGTGATAGAGACCCGCCTGGATGCTCTCGACCGTCGAGCGCCCGAGCAGCTCCGGAGGCTTTCTGATCTCTACCTTCGGCAGGCGCGCCGTGCGCGCGTCGAGACTCTCCATCGCGAGGCGGAGCCCCGGGAGGATCAGGCCGCCGAGGTAGTCGCGCTCCCCGGTGAGCGCGTCGATGGTCGTCGCCGTGCCGAAGTCCACGATGATCGCGTTCTGGCCCGGGAACAGCTTCGCAGCGGCGATCGCGCCTGCGATGCGATCGCTGCCGACCTCGAGCGGGTTGCGGTACTTGATCTTGAGGCCGGTGCGCACGCCGGGCTCCAGCAGGAATGGCCGCAAACCGAAGTACTTCATGCTGGCGTTGCGAACCGAATGGACCATGTCGGGCACGACCGAACAGATCGCGACCGCGGTGATGGCGGCGGGATCGACGTCGTTCTCGCGTAGCACCTGGCGGCAGAACAGCCCAAACTCGTCTGATGTGTTCTCCGCACGGGTAGCGCGGCGGAACTGCAACGCGAGCCTGTCGTCGTCGAATACGCCGCCATAGATCTGGCTGTTTCCGATGTCGAGGACGAGAATCATCGCGTGCCGCCCTTGACCTGCTCCTCGACCAGCATCGCGAGCGCCGTCGCGAGCTTCTCGCGGCCGACGTAGCGCCGCACGCGGCTGCTGCCGTTCTCGTGCACGAAAAACAGGTGCTCCTCGCCGTCGGCCAGCGTCGACACGTCGTTCTGCACGACGAAGCGGGCGCGGCTGCGCTTCAGCAGTTCACGCGCCGCCTTGGCCTGCGTGCCCGCGTCGGGCTCGTGCGTCAGCTTGAAGCCGACCAGGACCATCTCGGGATTGCCGGCGTAGCCCATGATTCGGTCGATGATCTTGTAGGTCGGCTGCAGCTTCACCGACAGCTCGCTGCCCGAGGCGATCTTCGCATCGGTTTGCGCGTCCGCGACCGCGAAGTCGCCGACCGCCGCAGTGTGGATCACGGCCGCGCAGGAGGTGTCCCGGGCGAGCCGGCGCAGGGCCGTGTCGAGCGAGGCGTGGTCGGTGAAGGCCTCGCGGCGCGCGACGCCCGCGGCCTGGACGGAATCCACGCCGGCGACCTGCGTCACCTGGAATCCGCGCGCCACGAGGGCCTCGCAGATCATGGCCCCGGTCCGGCCGCTGCTGAGGTTCGAGATGTAGCGGACGCTGTCGATCGGCTCGCGTGTCGCGCCCGAGGTGACGACGACCTTGGCGTTCATCGCCTGGCCTCCAGCGACTGCATGACGTGCTTCTCGAGTTCGTCCACTTCCAGCAGGCGTCCTTCGCCCTGTTCGCCGCAGGCGAGCCGGCCGTCGCCTACCGGCAGGATGCGCGCGCCGAAGCCGGTGAGTCGCTCGCGCGATGCGCGCGTCGCGGGATGGTCCCACATCGTCGCGTTCATGGCGGGTGCGATAAGCCAGGGCTTGCTGGCGATCTCCCAGGCGAGAAACAACGCCCCGATCGCGTCGTCCGCAAGCCCGGCAGCCAGGCGGTTGAGCGAATTTGCCGTGGCGGGGCAGAGCAGGGCGACGTCCGCCCAGCGCGCCAGCCGGATGTGGTCCATCGTCCGGCCTACCTCGTAGAGATGCGTGAACGGGCGGCGGCCCGTGAGTCCCTCGAGCGTCGCGGCGCCGACGAAACGCAGCGCGCCTTCGCTCGCGACGGTCTCGACCGCCACGCCACGCTTCACGAGGCGTGAAATGAGCTCGCAGGCCTTGAAGCAGGCGATCGAGCCCGTGAGCTGGAAGAGGATCTTCGGTTCCGCGTCATTCGACATTGTCGATAAGCCTCACATTGCCGAGCCGCACCGCCGCGAGGCGGCGGCCGTCGCGGTCCGCGACATAGTCCACATCGAAGCCCTCGCGCGCCAGTGCGTCGGCCGTCTCCGCTGCCGGCAGCCGTTCGGCCATGCTGCGCTCGAGCACGCGATGGAGCGCGGGCGCGCGTGCCCGGTCGGAGGGCGACAGCAGCCGGTTGCGCGAGCTCATCGCGAGCCCGTCGGACTCGCGTAGCGTCTTGCAGCGGACGATGCGCGTGTCGAGGAAGAAAGCGTGTACCAGCCCCTCGACCAGCTCGAGCTGCTGGTAGTCCTTCTCGCCGAAATAGGCGCGGTCGGGGCGCGCGAGCAGCAGTAGCTTCAGGACTACTGTCAGGACGCCGTCGAAGTGCCCGGGCCGCGAAGTGCCCTCGAGCTGCAGGCTGAGCGAATTCTCGGTTACGCGGTAGCGATATCCGTCGCGGTAGATCTCCTCCGGACGCGGCAGGAAAACAAGATCGCAGCCAGCACCGCGCAGCAACTCGAGGTCGCGGTCGAGCGTGCGCGGATAGCTCGCGAGGTCGCCCGGTTCGTTGAACTGTGCGGGGTTTACAAAAATGCTGGTCCAGGCGCGCGAGTTCTCCGCCTTCGCCCGCCGGACCAGGGTGAGATGCCCCTCATGCAGTGCGCCGAGCGTGGGCACCAGGCCGGTCGCGCCCGCGCCGCGGACGCGGCGATGCTCGACGAGCTCCGCGACATCCTCGACGATCTTCACGCGTCGTAGCTCTCGGCAGCCGCAGGAAAGCCGCCCCGCTTGACGTCGCTGTCGAAACGATCGATTGCTTCGCGCACTGCCTGGGCGCCGTCGAGGTAGGTGCGGACGAATTTCGGCCGGTGCCCGCCGGTGAGGCCGAGGAGGTCCTGCAGCACCAGCACCTGGCCGTCGCAGTCGGCGCCGGCGCCGATGCCGATCGTCGGAATCCCCAGGGTCTTCGTAATGCGCGCGCCGAGCGCCGAGGGCACGCATTCGAGCACGATCGAGAAGCAGCCGAGCGCCTCGAGCCGTTTCGCGTCCTCCACGATGCGCGCGGCGGCGTCTTCCGAGCGGCCCTGGACGCGATAGCCTGCGAGCGCGTTGACCGATTGGGGCGTCAGGCCGAGATGGCCCATCACCGGCACGCCGGAGCCGGCGATGGCGGCGATGACGTCTTCGTGTCCCGCGACGCCTTCGAGCTTCACCGCCTGCGCGCCGGCACGCATCATCGCCGCGACCGCGTCGAGGGCCGCGGGCACGCCCTTGCGGAACGACAGGAACGGCAGGTCCGTGATCAGGAAGCGCGTCGGCGCGCCGCGGCGCACGGCTGCGGTGTGCAGCGCCATCAGCTCGACCGTCGCGGCGAGCGTGTCGGGATGGCCGTGCATCACCATCGCCGCACTGTCGCCGACCAGGATGCTGTCCACCTGCGAGGCCTCGAGCACGCGCGCGAAGGTGGCGTCGTAGCAGGTGACCATCGAGATCTTGCGCCCGGCGGTCTTGGCGGCGCCGAAGTCGAGAACCGATTTCATGCCCGTTCCCTACCGGCTGCGGCAATGAATGCCCGGTAGACGTTTGCGAGCGCGGTTCCATCGAGCGCCTCGAGGTGGGACTCGATCGTCTCGGTGTCGCCGCGCGCCACCGGCCCGGTGAGCGCGCCGTCGCTCGCGGCGATCAGGTTCTCGACGATGCGGCGGGGGTAGCTCGCCAGCGCCTCGCGCGGTGCGCCGAAGCGAGTTTCCATCGCCGTGAAGAAATCCCGCCACAGCACGGCGGTGAATCCGCCGGCCAGCGCGCAGAGTGCGTGGTAGTACGCCTTGTCACCGGTTTTCAACGGGAAGCAGGGATTCGGCAAGCGCGGGAAAAGCCTGAGGAACTCGGCGACCGGGTCGGGATGCGCGTCATCGTGGTCCACGAAGACCGGAATGTCGCGGTAGAAGGCGGGCTCGTAGAGCGCCGACGCGAAGCTCATGAGCGGGTGCGCGCCGAAGGCGCCATCGAACGTCCGTCCGCCGCAGAAATGCACGAAGCTCCGGTCGTCGAGCCCCTCGGCGCGCAGGCGCGCCAGCACGGGCGCAATCGCATCGTCCGAGACCGCGAGCAGGATGACGGGGCAGCCTTCGAGTGCAGCGGGTGCGGTGAGGCCCGACTTGCCGTTCGGGCGGGCAAGCCGTCGCGACCACAGCTTCCAGGGGATGCCGAGGCTCGTGAAGTAATGGCGCCAATGCCGCGAGAGTCGGCCGTCCCCGACGAAGCCGTACGGCGACGGACCGGAATCCGGGCGTTCAGCGGGTACCTGTCCCATGGATCAAGTCCCTGTATCAGCAGTCGATCTCGACACCTGTCACGGCCGCCCCGCCAGGGGGTGGTACGTGCCTCCGTCATTTTAGCGCGATGCACAAAAGGGTCAAAAGGGGATAGTCATCTTTGAATAAGCTATTGAAAATCTCGCTAAATTTGCCACTCCGGCGGGTTGAATCCGTGCCTGCCGGCCTCATCCACCGGGCAGGCACGCACCCGGGAGCGCCTCGATGCGACAGGATCGGCTGACCACGAAATTCCAACTCGCGCTGGCGGATGCGCAGTCGCTCGCGGTCGGCCGAGACCACCAGTTCATCGAGCCGGCGCACCTGCTGCTGGCGCAGCTGGACCAGGACGGGGGAACGGTGCGCCCGCTGCTGGACAAGGCGGGCGCCAACGTCGCGCTGCTGCGCTCGCAGCTGCTTGCGCAGCTCGGGCGCATCGCGACGGTGGAAGGCACGCAGGGCGACGTACAGGTCTCGACCGACCTGTCGCGACTGCTGAATGTCACGGACAAGCTCGCGCAGAAGCGCGGCGATCAGTACATCTCGAGCGAACTGTTCGTGCTTGCGGCCTGCGACGACAAGGGCGTGCTCGGCCAGATCCTTAGAGACACGGGCGTCGTGAAGGGCGCCGTGGACAAGGCCATCGGCGAGGTCCGTGGCGGCCAGAAAATCGATGACGCCGGCGCCGAGGAGCAGCGCGGCGCGCTCCAGAAGTACACGATCGACCTCACCGAGCGCGCCGAGAAGGGCAAGCTCGACCCGGTCATCGGCCGCGACGACGAGATCCGCCGCACGATCCAGGTGCTGCAGCGACGCACCAAGAACAATCCCGTGCTGATCGGCGAGCCCGGCGTCGGCAAGACCGCCATCGTAGAAGGACTTGCGCAGCGGATCGTCAACAAGGAAGTGCCCGAGAGCCTCAAGGACAAGCGCATCCTCGCGCTGGACATGGGCTCGCTGATCGCCGGCACCAAGTTCCGCGGCGAATTCGAAGAGCGCCTGAAGGGCGTGCTCAACGACCTCGCCAAGCAGGAAGGCCAGGTCATCCTGTTCATCGACGAGCTGCACACCGTCGTCGGCGCCGGCAAGGCCGAGGGCTCGATGGACGCTGGCAACATGCTCAAGCCCGCGCTCGCGCGCGGCGAGCTGCACTGCGTCGGCGCGACCACGCTCGACGAATTCCGCAAGCACATCGAGAAAGACGCCGCGCTCGAGCGCCGCTTCCAGACCGTGTTCGTCGGCGAACCGTCAGTCGAGGACACGATCGCGATCCTGCGCGGCCTCAAGGAGCGCTACGCCGTCCACCACAAGGTGGAAATCACCGATCCCGCGATCGTCGCGGCGGCGACGCTCTCGCACCGCTACATCACCAATCGCCAACTCCCGGACAAGGCGATCGACCTGATCGACGAGGCTGCGAGCCGCATCCGCATGGAGATCGACTCCAAGCCGGAGGAGATGGACCGCCTCGAGCGCCGCATCATCCAGCTCAAGATGGAGCGCGAGGCGCTCAAGAAGGAGAAAGACGAGGCTTCGAGGAAGCGGCTCGATCAGCTCGAGCTGACGCTCACCGGCCTGGAAAAGGAATTCTCCGACCTCGAGGAAATCTGGAAGGCCGAGAAGGCCGCGGTCCAGGGTGCGGCGCATATCAAGGAAGAAATCGAGCGCGCGAAGCTCGAGTTCGACGCAGCCAAGCGCGCGGGCAATCTCGCGCGCGCATCCGAGATCCAGTACGGGAAGATGCCCGAGCTCGAAAAGCGCCTGAAAGCCGCCCAGGAGGCGGAGTCGAAGACGCCGACCCTGGTGCGCAACAAGGTCACGGAAGAGGAGATTGCCGAGGTCGTTTCCAAGTGGACCGGCATCCCGGTCGCCAAGATGCTCGAGGGCGAGCGCGAGAAGCTGCTCAAGATGGAGCAGGAGATCGCGAAGCGGGTCGTCGGCCAGGAAGAGGCGGTTCGCTCCGTCGCGGACGCGATCCGACGCAGTCGCGCGGGGCTCGCCGACCCGAGCCGACCGAACGGTTCCTTCCTGTTCCTCGGCCCGACCGGCGTCGGCAAGACCGAACTCACCAAGGCGCTCGCCGGGTTCCTCTTTGACACCGAGGACGCGCTGGTGCGCATCGACATGTCCGAGTTCATGGAGAAGCATTCGGTCGCGCGCCTGATCGGCGCGCCACCGGGCTACGTCGGATACGAGGAAGGCGGCTACCTGACCGAGGCCGTGCGCCGCAGGCCCTATTCCGTGATCCTGCTCGACGAGATCGAGAAAGCGCACCACGACGTGTTCAACGTGCTGCTGCAGGTCCTCGATGACGGCCGTCTGACGGACGGGCAGGGGCGCACCGTGGACTTCCGCAACACCGTCGTGATCATGACCTCCAACCTCGGCTCGCAGGTCATCCAGGAGATGGCGGGCGAGGAGAATTACGACGCGATGAAGAAGGCGGTGCTGGAGATCGTCTCGCAGCACTTCCGCCCGGAATTCATCAACCGCATCGACGACATCGTCGTTTTCCACCCGCTGGCGCGCGAGCACATCCGCAGGATCGTCGGCATCCAGACCGGGTACCTGCGCCACAGGCTTGCCGAGCGCGACATCCGCATTGAGCTCGATGACGCGGCCATGGACCTGCTGGGCGCCGCCGGCTTCGACCCGGTGTACGGCGCAAGGCCCCTCAAGCGCGCGATCCAGCAGCAGCTCGAGAATCCACTGGCGCAGCAGATCCTGTCCGGAGGATTCGGACCCGGCGACCTGATTCGCGTGAACGTGAAGGATGGCGCGCTGGTTATGCGAAAATAGCCGGCGAGGGAGTTCGCCGATGCCGTTTTACGAATACCAGTGCGGTGCCTGCGGGCACCACCACGAGGAACTGCAAAAGGTCTCGGACCGCATGTTGCGCAAGTGCCCGGCCTGCGGCCGCTCTGCGCTCAAGCGCCTCATTTCGGCGCCGGTCTTCCGCCTGAAGGGCGGCGGCTGGTACGAGACCGACTTCAAGAACGACAAGGAAGGGCAGCGCAACATCGCGGGGGACAAGGAGCCGGCGCCGGAGAAACCGGCCGAGAAACCGGCCGAGAAACTTGCCGAGAAGGCAGCCGAAAAGTCGGCTGATACGAAGGCCGAGGCAAAGCCGGCCGAGAAGAAGACCGAGGCCCCGGCAAAACCGGCGGTTGCCAGCAAGCGCAAGCCGACCCGGCCCAAGGCCGCCCGGCGCCGCCCGGCGCGACGATAGCCGCGCCAGCCGCGGTTGCCACGGCCGCCGCCCGGCACGTAACATCGCGCCGCTTTGTCCATGCGTACACACTACTGCGGAGAAGTCGACGAATCCCTGGCAGGCCGCACCATCGAGGCGGCCGGCTGGGTGCACCGTCGCCGTGACCACGGCGGCGTGATTTTCGTCGACCTGCGCGACCGCTCCGGGCTGCTGCAGGTCGTCTTCGATCCCGATACGCCGGAAGCCTTCAAGGTGGCCTCGCATCTTGGCCGCGAGTTCTGCATCCAGGTGCAGGGCAAGCTGCGTGCACGCCCGGCGGGCACCGTGAACTCGAACCTCACTTCCGGCCAGGTCGAGCTGCTCGCAGCGAAGCTCGTGATCCTGAATCCTTCCGCGACGCCGCCGTTCTCGCTCGATGAGGAAGTGGGCGAGGAGCTGCGGCTCAAGCACCGCTACATCGACCTGCGCCGCGACGTGATGCAGGAGCGCCTGCGGCGACGGCACGCGATCACGCGCGCGATGCGCGAGTACCTGGACGACCATCACTTCGTGGACATCGAGACGCCGATGCTGACGAAGGCGACGCCCGAAGGCGCGCGCGACTACCTCGTGCCCTCGCGGACGCACCCCGGCAAGTTCTTCGCGCTGCCGCAGTCGCCGCAGATCTTCAAGCAACTCCTGATGATGAGCGGCTTCGACCGCTACTACCAGATCGTGCGCTGCTTCCGTGACGAGGACCTGCGTGCCGACCGGCAGCCGGAGTTCACGCAGCTCGACATCGAGACCTCGTTCATGGCGCAGGAACAGGTCATGGCGCTGATGGAGGCGTTGATCCGCCACGTGTTCTCGCGCGTGCTGAAGATCCAGCTTCCGGATCCGTTCCCACGGCTGAAGTACGCGGATGCGATGCGGCGTTTCGGCTCCGACAAGCCGGACCTGCGCGTGCCGCTCGAGCTCGTGGACGTCGCGGACCTGGTGCGTGATTGCGAGTTCAAGGTGTTCGCGGCGCCCGCCGCGGACCCGGACGGTCGCGTCGCCGCGTTGCGGGTCCCGCGCGGCGGGGAACTCACGCGCAAGCAGATCGACGACTACACGGCTTATGTCAGCCGGCACGGGGCGCGCGGTCTCGCCTATATAAAGGTGAACGACGCCGGGAAGGGCCGCGACGGGCTGCAGTCGCCGATCCTGAAGTTCCTGCCGGATGCGGCGATCGCCGGCATCCTGGAGCGCACGCGGGCCGAAACCGGCGACCTGGTCTTTTTCGGCGCCGACAGGGCCAAGGTCGTGAACGACGCGCTCGGCGCGCTCCGGCTACAGCTCGGGCGCGACCTCGGCCTGTTGGAAGAGGGCTGGCGCCCGCTCTGGGTCACCGACTTCCCGATGTTCGAGTGGAATCCGGATTCGAAGCGCTGGATGGCGATGCACCATCCGTTCACCTCGCCCGTGGATCCCGACGCATCGGCGCTGACGGCGGACCCGAAGGACGCACTCGCACGCGCCTACGACATGGTGCTGAACGGCTCGGAGATCGGCGGCGGCTCGATCCGCATCCATCGCGAAGACATGCAGAGCGCCGTGTTCGACCTGCTCGGCATTGCGCGCGAGCAGGCGACGGTCAAGTTCGGCTTCCTGCTCGAAGCGCTGCGCTACGGCGCGCCGCCGCACGGCGGCATCGCCTTCGGACTTGACCGCCTGGCGATGTTGATGTCGGGCGCCGACAGCATCCGCGACGTCATTGCCTTCCCCAAGACGCAGTCAGCCTGGGACCCGCTCACCGACGCGCCTTCCGAGGCGGACGATGCGCAGCTCGCGGAGCTTCACATCCGCGTCAAGAAGCCGCCGGCCGGTGCCGGGTCGTAGCTTTCGTAGTTTCCGCAGTGCCACCAACGATTGACCAGGTATCTAAGCAGCCCGGAAACTACGAAAGCTACGACCCGGCACCGGTCGTACCGGTCGTAGTCGTCCATGGGCTGTGGCTGAACGGACTCGAGTCCTACTTTCTGCGCGACAAGCTGCGCGCCGGCGGATTCGCGCCCGAGACCTTTCACTACCACTCCATGCACACGACGCTCACCGATGCCGCCGACGCATTAGCGGCAAGGCTTCGGTCGTTCGGCGAGTCCGCGCACGTCGTCGCCCACAGCCTCGGCGGCCTCGTCGCCTGCGAGGCTTATGCGAGGCACGCGGACCTGCCTGACGGGCGCGTCGTATTGATGGGCTCTCCGGTGCGCGGCTCCCGCACGGCGCGGGCCGTCGCCTCGCACTGGTACGGAGCCGCGGCACTCGGCCCGCTCGCATTCGGCGAGCTGGCACGCGAGCGCGACGTCGCCTGGCGGCTACCGCGCGAAATCGGCATCATCGCGGGATCGCTTTCGGTCGGCATTGGCCGCGCGTTTTCCAAGCTGCCGCAGCCGAATGACGGCACGGTGTGCGTGGATGAGACCGAGCTGCCGGGTGCGACGGCGAGGATCGTGCTGGACACGACGCACACCGGAATGCTCCTGTCGAGAGAAGTCGCCGAAGCAACTGTCGCATTTCTTCGCGACGGGCGCTTTCCTCACAACGGGGAGTAAAGCCCAGGCTTGGGCGGCGGCTCGGCGGGCGGCGCGCGGGCGCCAGCCCACACCAGCCGCAAACTTCCAGCCGGCGGTGAATCGGAGACCGCGTCGACGCGGTAGTCGCGCTCGCCCGCGAGCGCGAGGGCGTCGCCGGTGACCAGGATCCTGCCGTCGAGCCTGACCGGTCCATCTGCCTCGACGCGGTAAGTGCCCGAGCAGGGAACGCGCAGCATGCCCGTCGCATTGCCCGCGAGCTTGAACTCCGCGCCTGCGACCCGAATCGGTCCCCAGTAGTCGACGTAACGCGTCTCCAGCAACCGGCGATCGGTGTCGCGCAACTGCCGGTACAGGAGCGTGCCCGGCGACAGGACCGCGTGATCGACCAGCAGCAGGGGCGGGCAGGGACCGGCGAGCGCATCCGGCATGAAGTCCCTGCCCGCGCGCGCGTAGGCGTCCACGCCCCAGGTGCTCATGAAGAAATTGACCTTCGGGAACGAAGCGATCATTCCGCTGTGGTCTAGATAAGGCACGGGCACAGGGAAGATGCGGTGCACGGCCGCGACGATCTCACGCTGGCTCGACTGTTCGTTGAAACGCAGTGTCATCAGCGAGTCATAGGCACCCACTACGAGCGCGATGACCGTCACCCCGAGCACGATGATGGCGGGTCCGCGGGCGCGCGGCGACTGGCAGGTCAGCAGTCTCTCCGCCGCGATCGCGAGCAGCACGGCCGCCGGCGCCATCATTACGGGGTAGTAGTAAGGGAACGCATTCCGGTAAAAGAGCAGCGGCACCAGCGAGAGCGCCAGGGCCACGGCCGACCAGGCACGCAGGCGCGCCGCGACCAGGATGCCGGCAAGTGCGCCGAACCAGAAAACCAGGTCCATCGCGACCAGGCGGACCAGGTAGTCGCGGCGCGGAGCGAAGGGTATCTCGATCATGGTCGCCGCAAACGCTCGCGATGCGAAGGCGCCGGCAGGTTCGGCAGCCGCAACAACCGTCGTCGAGTGCAGCGCGAGAAGTGCCGCGGCAAGCGCCGCCGCAATCGCCAGGGCCAGCGCGAGCCTTGCAACCGCCGCGGCGATCGCCGGCACCGGGGTGCCGCGCCGCGTGGCGTCCGGCAGCAGAGCCGCGGCGACGAGTGCGGGAAACAGGAGCACGGCCTTTACGGTCACGACGAAAGCCAGGCCGATACACAGGCCGGCTATCGTGGCATTCCGCCAGGAATGTCCCCGTCCGCGCAGGGTGAAGTAAAATGCTACAAGCGTAAGGGGCAGGATCAGCGCGTCGGCGCGGAACGAGGCGCCGTGCTTGAGCACCGGCCAGGTCGTGAGGAATGCGAGTACCGCGACCCACGCGGCCGGGCGTGAGGTCCACAGCCGCGCCAGTGAGTAGAGGAATGCAGCGCTGACTGCCAGCAGCACGCACATCAGGAGTCGCAGGCGCACGATCTGGTCCACCTCGTCCCCGCCGGTTCCCGCGATCCAGCGGAAGGCGTGCACATAGGCGCCCTGGAGGAACAGGCTGAGCTCGCCGCGCCCGGACGCGTAGACGTGACTCAGGAAGAAGAACTCGTCCCAGTTCACGTTGATGCGCGAAACCAGCAGGAACTTGGCGACGAGGATCGCGAAAGACGCGGCGGCGCATGTGACCGCCACGAGGTTCGCCGGCGAAAGGATGCCCGGTCGATTTACCCAGTCGGCCGCGCCGGCGCGATCGCTTCCTTCCACCGCGAGAGTGAAGCACAATCCGGCGGCATATGCCGCACCTGATCATCCAGATCCCCGCATTCAATGAGCAGGAGACCATCGGTGCGACGCTCGGGGCCCTGCCGCGGCACGTGCCCGGATTCACCAAGGTGGAGTGGCTGCTGATCGACGACGGATCCCGCGACCGGACCGTGGAGCTGGCGCGCGCCGCCGGTATCGACCACGTCGTTTCGCTTTCGCACAACCGCGGCCTCGCGGCGGCGTTCATGGCCGGTGTCGAGGCGAGCCTGAAGCTGGGTGCCGACGTAATCGTCAACACCGACGCCGACAACCAGTACGAAGCAGCCTGCATCCCCGACCTGGTGCGCCCGATCCTGGAGGGCCGCGCGGTGATTGTCGTGGGCGAGCGGCCGATCGCGAAGATGAAGGAGTTCTCGGCGCTCAAGCGCCTGCTGCAGAAACTCGGCAGCGCCGTCGTGAGGTTCGTGAGCGCCACGGACGTGCCGGACGCACCGAGCGGGTTCCGTGCCATCCATCGCTCGGCGGCGTTGCAGCTGTGCGTGTTCAGCAATTACACCTACACACTCGAGACCTTGATCCAGGCGGGGCGCAGGGGCTTGCCTGTCGCATCGGTGCCCGTGCGTGTGAACCTGGTGACGCGTCCTTCGCGGCTGGTGCGCAGCGTGCCGGGCTACGTCGGCCGTTCTCTCATGACGATCTTCCGCATCTTCGTCCTGTACAAACCGTTCAGGTTCTTCTTCTTCGTCGGCACGCTGTTTCTCCTGCCCGGGCTCTACATCGGCGTCCGGTTCCTGCAAGCCTGGCTCGAGGGCGACGGCGAGGGCCACGTCCAGTCGCTGATCCTCGCGGCGATCCTGGTCCTGGTGGCATTCGTGACCTACGCCGCGGGTCTGCTCGCGGACCTGATCGCCGCGAACCGGCTGCTGCTCGAGGACCTGCGCATGCGCCAGCTGCGGGCGGAAGTGGATGCCAACGGGCGAGCGGGCCCCTGACGCGATGACTTCGGCGTCCCTGCTGAAGCGCCAGCGCGAGTCCTTCCTGGACCGTCACTCCGACGCCGCAGACTGGAAAAATCGCTACTTCTCGGCCGCGACCCTCGCGCTCTGGCGCGCGGCGAGCACGGCCACGGCACGAGCCTGTCGCGGACGGGCACTGGACGCCGGCTCCGGTCGAGGATCATGGCAAGGCACGATCCTCGCGCACGCCCGGGAGTGCCATTCGATCGACCTCGAGCCGCGCGGGGACGACCGGCCGACCTGGGTCGGCGACCTGATGCAGATGCCCCAGGTTCCATCGGCTCACTACGATACGGTCGTCTGCCACCAGGTCCTCGAGCACCTGCCGGATCCCGGCCGCGCCCTGGCCGAGTTCCACCGGGTGCTGGTTCCCGGCGGGTCGTTGATCGCGAGCGTGCCTCACCTCAGCCGCCTGCACGAACTGCCGCACGATTACTTCCGCTTCACGCCCAATGGCCTGGCCGCGCTACTCGAGCGCGCCGGATTCGTCGACGCCGACATCGGCACGTACGGCGGTCCGTTTTCCTTCCTGCATCATCAGCTGAGCTTCGTGTTTCCCGGCCTGGTTGCCGGCGTGCCGGTGCTGGGTGCTGCTGCGATCGCAATCAACGCGGTGTTCTCGCTCGCACTCACGGCCATGGATCGCATCGGGCCCGCTGGACGCCTGCTGCCGCTCGGCGTCATCGCGGTCGCGCGCGCGCGCGAATGATGGAGCCGCCGGAACAGCACGGGGTGTTGCTCGTCACGTCGAGTTTTCCGCGTTGGGCCGGCGACGCGACGACGCCCTTCGTCCATCACCTCGCGGCCGACCTGCGCGGCCTGGGCTGGGATGTCCGTGTCCTCGCGCCACACGCTTCCGGCGCGAAGCGCGATGAAATACTCGACGGGGTGCCAGTCAGCCGATTCCGGTATGCCTGGCCGGACTCGCTCGAGTCGCTGTGTTACGAGGGCGGCGCGCTCGTGAAACTCAGGTCGAACCCGGCGCGATACCTGCTCGTGCCGTTGCTGGTCGTGGCTCAGGGGTTCGCGGTGCTGGGCCGCATGCTGCGCCGCCGCGTCGCGCTGGTGCATTCACACTGGCTGCTGCCGCAGGGGTTCACGTCTGCGCTGGCTGCCAGGCTCCTCAACCGTCCCCACGTCGTCACCGTCCATGGTGGTGATGTATTCGCGCTGCAGGGCCCCGTCTCGCGCGCGGCAAAGAAGCTCGTCCTGCGACTCGCCGAGGTCGTGACCGTCAACAGCGAGGCAACGCGACGCGCGGTACTCGAGCTCGGACCCTACGAGAAGAAGGTCGTGCGCATCCCGATGGGTGCGGACGACACCGTGGCACCTGATGCTGCCAGTGTCGCAAGCCTGCGCGAGTCACTGCGCGGGCAGGAGGGTCCGCTGCTGGCCTTCGTCGGTCGTCTGGTTCCGGAGAAGGGCGCATCCGACCTGCTGCAGGCAGTTGCCATCCTCTCCGGATCAATGCCGGGCATCCGCGCGGTCGTGATCGGTGACGGACCTGAACGCGAGGCGCTGGCGCGCCAAGCTCGCGCGCTGGGCATCGATCGTCGCATCAGCCTGACCGGCTGGCTTTCACCGGCACAGGTGCGGATGCACCTGCATGCCTCGGATATCTTCGTCGGGCCTTCGCGACCGGCGCCGGATGGCTGGATCGAGGCGCAGGGCCTGACTTTCATCGAGGCCATGCTTGCGGGACTGCCGGTGGTCGCCAGCCGGATCGGCGGCATCCTGGACGCAGTCCGCGACGGGGAGACGGGACTCCTGGTCGCGCCTGGAGCACCCGAGGCGATCGCCGAAGCCGTTCGACGCCTGTTCGCCGATCGCGAGCTCTCGCGGCGGGTGGCACATGCGGGGCAGGTGCTTGCGCGTTCTGAGTTCACGCGCGCGTCAAGCGCCGCGCGCTTCTCGGAGCTCTACTCGCGGCTTGCCGCGACCGGCAGCAAGCGCCTGAAGACGTAGAAATCCGCAAAGGATTCCGCGGGAAGGGGATTGTCGATCTTGCGGACCAGTTCGAACCCGGGGTGGCGCTGGCGCACATCGTCGACAAACGGCCGGTGCCGCACGTGCCGCGCGCGCACCGCCACTTCGCGATTAGAGGAATAGACGATTACCCAGTGCCGCGAGGCGCCGAAGAGATCGGCGAGATACGTCGCGTACACGTCGTCTTCCAGCAGGTGATAGATCACGTCGAGCGACAGCGTCAGGTCGGCAAGCTCAGTCTGGCCGAGGGCTGTTTGGCCCTGCTGCAGCCTGAATGACTTGCTCTCGTCGCCGTAAAACCGCTTCCGGCACATCTCGATCGCCGCCGGCGACACGTCGATGCCGAGATAGCGCGGATAATCTGCGAGCGCGAGCTGCGTGCCGTCCCCGCAACCAAACTCGATGACCGTCTGCACGCCGTGCTCGCGCACGAAACTGTTCAGGACTTCGGCCTTGAAGCGCGCGAGCTCGCCCGTGGAGCCGGGACCGGATGTCATGCCGAGACGATATCGGCGTTCCCAGTAGTCGCGGGACGACCGCATCGAGAGCGACAGCCAGCCCTGGCGCAGCAGGTGGGCGATGCGTTGCATGGATGTGAAGATAGTCGCATTGATGCCGGTCTTCTTCCACGCCAGCAGCGCCGAGGCGGCCGAAACGAGCGCCAGACTCGAGCCGGCCGCGATGGCTGCACCGGCGATTCCGAAACGGGGGATCAGGATGAATCCGAGCCCGACATGCGAAGCGGCGCCCGCCGTGAAAATGATGGCCGCCAGCCGCTCGTGTGCGGTCATGAAGAGCAGGTAGGTCGACGTCGCCATTGCGGCATGGAACAGGTACGCCGCGACGAGGATCAGGGTCGCCGGGTAAGCGTGATCGAACCCGGGCCCGAGGGCCGTGAGCAGTGGACGCCCTGCCAGGGTGGCGCAGACGGCCACGACCCCCGCAACGGCAAAGATCACGCGCGAGGCGTGCTGCACGCGCAGATCGAGTTCCGCGTGCCGGCCCTGCGAGTGCAGTGCGGCAATGGTGGGCGCCATCGCGATGCTGACCGCGGCGAGTGGGAATCCGACGAACATCGCGAGCTGGCTTGCAACACGATAGGCGCCGGCTTCCGCGGGACCGAGCAGTGCGCCGACCAGCAGCGTGTCCACGTTCACGAGTACAGCGGACATGCCGACCAGCCACATGAACACCGCGCCCGCCGGGAGCCATTCCCGGTTACGAAAGCGCTCAGTGGCGGACACTACCGGCGCGGGCAGTCGTCGCCGCAGGAGCAGCGACGCGACGACCAGGGCAGTACCGGATGCGCACACCTGGATCGCGAGCGCTGTCGTCGATCCGGGCTGCAACGGACCGCCCGCGACGAGGGTCAGCAGCAACGCGGCGAGCATGAGCGGCTGGATCAGCGATTCCGCCGCGAGGCCGACCGGCACGTGGCCGAGTCCCTGGAGCGCGGCCTGCTGCAGGCGGACGAAAGCAATCATCGGCACGAGTGCGGCTGCAAATGCAAATGCAACGGCCATTTCCGCATCGACGGCCTGGTAGCGCCTTGCCACGAGCGTGAGGACGCAGACGATCACGAGCGAAGCGAGGGCCGTCACCTGTGCGGCACGGACCAGCAGTCCCTTCATCGAATCCCAGGCGTAAGCGACTCGTGAAGCTGCCACTTCCCGGATCAGCAGCCGGTCAAAGCCGAACATGGCCGGCACGACCGCGATGGCGACCAGGGACATCGCGAAGGCGAACCGCCCGTAGGCCTCGACGCCGAGCAGCCGCGCCAGCAGCAGCACGCACGCGAACTCGGCGCCGATTGCCGCAATGCGGATGGCGAAAGTCGCGACGGATTGCGGCGGAAGGTTGCCGACGATCGCGCGCAGGCTTGTTGGCCGGACGCCGTCTTTCATTGCAGGCCTTCCCTCAGGAATGCTGCCGCTCGAGCTTCTCGAGATATTCCCGCGCGCACTCGATCACCTCGCGCGGCACGCCGGCCTTCTGCGCGACCGCAAGCCCGTAGCTGCGGCTCGCCGGTCCCGGCTTCACGGCGTGCAGGAACACGATGCCGTCCGCGTGCTCCGTGGCGTCGAGATGCACGTTCGCGACTTCCGGGATCCCGTCCGCGAGCTCGGTCAGCTCGAAGTAGTGCGTCGCGAACAGCGTGAACGCGCGCAGCCGCTTCGCGATGTGGCTCGAGCAGGCGAAGGCGAGCGATAGCCCATCGTAGGTGCTGGTGCCGCGGCCGATCTCGTCCATCAGCACCAGGCTCCGGTCGGTCGCGGCGTTCAGGATCACGGCCGCCTCGGTCATCTCCACCATGAAGGTGGAGCGTCCGCCCGCCAGGTCGTCCGAGGCGCCGATGCGGGTGAAGATGCGGTCGAAGGGCCCGATCACCGCGCGCTTCGCCGGCACGAAGCTGCCGATCGAGGCGAGTACGAGGATGAGCGCCGCCTGGCGCATGTAGGTGGACTTGCCGCCCATGTTGGGGCCGGTGATCACCAGCATGCGCCGGCCGTCCTTCAACTCAAGGTCGTTCGGGACGAATGGGTCGTCCAGCACCCGCTCGACGACCGGGTGACGTCCGCCTTCGATGCAAAGGCCCGGCTGGTCGGTGAGCTCTGGCTGCACGTAACGCAGGCTCACCGCGCGCTCCGCGAGGCTTGCCAGCACGTCGACCATCGCGAGCGCCGCCGCCAGCCGCTTGAGCGGCGCGAGGTCGCCAATCAGCCGGTCGAGCAGGTTATCGAACAGCTCGCGCTCGCGCGCCAGCGCGCGGTCGCGGCTGCCGAGTACCTTGTCCTCGAACTGCTTCAGTTCAGGCGTGATGTAGCGCTCCGCATTCTTGACCGTCTGGCGGCGCTGCCACTCGATCGGCGCGCGCTCCGACTGACTGCGCGGCAGCTCGATGAAATAGCCCTGCACGCGGTTGTAGCCGACCTTGAGCTGCGTGAGACCGCTGCGACGCCGCTCGCGATCCTCCAGTTCGAGCAGCTGCGTGTCGGCGCCGGTCGCAATCGAACGCAGCTCGTCGAGCGCGGCGTCGAAACCCGCGGCGAAGACGCCGCCCTCGCGCAGCAGCGGCGGCGGCGTCGCCACGATCGCGCGCTGGAGCAGGCCCTGAAGTTCGGTCTGCGGCGCCAGGTCCGCCGCGGCGGCCGCGAGCAGCGGCGCGTCGAGACCCGCAAATGCAGCCTGCAAGCCGGGCAGGGCAGCGAGCGCTTCCCGCAGCGCCGCGAGGTCCCGCGGCCGCGCCGAGCGCAGGGCCACGCGCGCGAGCACGCGCTCGACATCGGCGATGCTGCGCAGGATCTCGTGCAGCCCGTCGTAGCGGTCCGCCTTGATCAGCTTCGCGATGGCGCCATAACGCGCGGCGAGCGTCGCGCGGTCGCGCAAGGGCCGGCGGACCCAGCGGCGCAGTTCCCGCGCGCCCATGGCAGTCGCCGTGCGATCGATGACGCCGACCAGCGTGGCGTCCTCACGCCCGGCAAGGCTCACGTCGAGCTCGAGATTGCGCCGCGTCGCGGCGTCCATGACCAGTGCATCGTCGCGCGACTCGCGCGCGAGCGCGGTCAGGTGGGGCAGGGCGCCCTTCTGCGTGTCCCTCGTGTACTGCAGCAGCGCGCCGGCCGCGCCGACGGCAAGCGTCAGATCCTCGCAGCCAAAGCCTGCCAGATCCTGGGTGCCGAACTGCGCAGTGAGCGCGCGCCGGGACGTGTCGACGAGGAAATGCCAGGGGGCGCGCTCGACGATGCGGGACTTCACGTCAATCTTCAGGCCTTCCGGCAGCAGCAGTTCCGCCGGCCGCAGGCGCTCGAGTTCGGCAGCCAGCGCCTCGTGGCCCTCGCCCTCGAGCACGCTGAAGCGCCCGGCGGCGAGATCGAGCCAGGCGATTCCGAAGCGCTCGCCATCTACTGCAAGCGCGGCGAGCAGATTCTCGCGCCTCGCATCGAGCAGCGCCTCGTCTGTCACGGTGCCGGGCGTCACGATTCGCACGACCTCGCGCGTGACCGGACCCTTGGTCTTGCCGACCACGCCGGTCTGCTCGCAGATCGCCACCGGCTCGCCCTGCTTCACGAGCCGCGCAAGGTAGGCGTCGAGCTTGTCCACCGGCACGCCCGCCATCGGGATCGCGGCGCCGCCGGACTCGCCGCGCTGGGTCAGGACGATGTCGAGCAGCTTCGAGCCGCGGCGGGCGTCGTCGTAAAAGAGCTCGTAAAAGTCGCCCATGCGGTAGAAGAGCAGGACATCGGGATTCTCCGCCTTGATGCGCAGGTACTGCTGCATCATGGGGGTGTGGGCCGCGAGCCCCTCGAAGAGCGAAGCGGTGCCGGGCCTTGTTTCCGGATTCCTCATTTGAGGCATTATGACGGCTCGATACGAGGACATCATGAGCATCGATTACCAGACTGACCAGGGCATCGCCCGGCTGACCTTCGACCGTCCCGCGAAGAAGAACGCGATCACGGCCGAGATGTACGAACTGTTTGTCGCTGGCCTGAAGCAGGCCGCGGCCGATCCGTCAGTTCGCGCGGTGCTCGTCTCCGGGGCCGGCGGTACGTTCACGGCCGGCAACGACCTCAAGGACTTCGCGAACCCCAAGTTCGCGCAGCCGGATTCGCCCGTGCTGTCCTTCATGCTGGGCATCGCCGCCTTCGAGAAGCCGGTGGTCGCGGCGGTGCATGGCATGGCCGTCGGCATCGGCGTGACGATGCTGCTGCACTGCGACCTCGTCTATGCCGCGGACGACGCGACCTTTTCGATGCCGTTCACGAGCCTCGGGCTGGTGCCGGAACTCGCCTCGACCCTGCTGCTTCCGCAGATCGCGGGTCGCGCGCGTGCCGCCGAGAAACTGCTGCTCGGCAAACCCTTCCCGGCGCACGAGGCGGTGGTCATGGGGATCGCGAACGCCGTGCTGCCTGCCGCCGAGGTGTTGCCGCACGCCGAAAAGATCGCGCGGTCTTTCACCAAGCTGCCGCCCGGCGCGGTGCGCGATACCAAGAGACTCCTGCGCGAAGGGCTCGGGTCCTCCGTGAAGGAAGCGATTGTCCGCGAGGCTGCGTGTTTCGGCCCGCGGCTTTCGGGCGCGGAGGCGCGCGAAGCCATCTCGGCCATCCTCGAGAAGCGGGCGCCGGACTTCTCGAAGTTCCAGTAGGGTCATGACCCTGCTGGACCACACGATCGCATCGCTGCCGGGTGCCTGGTATTACGACCCGGCGCAGTACGCGCGCGATCTCGAGTCAATCTGGTATCGCGACTGGATCTGCGTCGGCCGCGTCGAGGACCTGCCCGCAGCTGGCGACTATTTCCTCGTGGAAGTCGGGGCCGAACGGATCATCGTCACGCGCGACCGCGATGGCCGGCCGCGCGCCTTCCACAACACCTGCCGGCATCGCGGCTCGACGCTCTGCACGGCCTCGCATGGGCGCTTCGCCGGCGGCCGGATCGTCTGCCCGTACCACGCCTGGACCTATGCGCTCTCGGGCGAGCTGGTCGCGACGCCGAAGATGGACCTGCCGGCCGATTTCCGCCGCGAGGACTTCCCGCTCTACGCGGTGCACGCGGACAGCTGGGGCGGTTTCCTGTTCGTGAACCTTGCCGAGCGGCCGTCCACGACGCTCGCCGGGTTTCTTGGTGCGGAAGCGCAGAACGTCGAGCGCTGGCCACTGGCCGGCCTGGTTTCGGTGCGCCGCGAGGTGACCACGCTCGCCTGCAACTGGAAAATCTTCTGGGAGAACTATTCGGAGTGCTATCACTGTCCCGGCATTCATCCCGAACTGTGCCGCCTCATGCCGCGGTACCGGGAAGGCGTGGTGAGCCATGCGCGCGTGGCGGACGGAATCGTAACCTGGACGCTCGACGGCCAGACGAAGTTGCCGCTCATCGAAGGCCCGAGTGCCGCAGACCGCGCGTCCGGTGTCGTATTCGCATCTTTCACGGCGAGCTTCTTCATCGTCGCGCACCCGGACTACGTGCGCAGCGTCCGCATCCTGCCGAGGGGACCTGAAAGCATAGAGCTGACGGTGGACTGGCTCCTGCCGCCCGGCGTTGCCGAGCAATATCCGGACGAGCTCGAGAAGATGGTCGCGTTCGGCCGGCTGGTCGTCGCCCAGGACGGGCGCGTCTGCGAACTCAACCAGCAGGGCCTGCGCTCACGACGCCATCGCGCGGGCGTGCTGATGCCGCAGGAAGAATCGCTGCACGAATTCCACGAATGGCTGAAAGCCCGACTGGCGGAGGTTCCATGACACGCAAGATTGCCGTCGATGACGCAGCGCTGCGCAGGCTCTCGGCGCGCGTTGCGAAGAAGCTGCGTGCCGCTGAAGAGACGATTGTCGCTGCCGAGTCCTGTACCGGCGGCTTCATCGCCAAAATCCTCACCGACTTGCCAGGCAGTTCGGACTATTTCGATCGCGGCTGGGTGACGTACTCGAATGATGCCAAGCGCGCGGAGCTCGGCGTCGACGCGAAGACCCTGGCGCGGTTCGGGGCCGTCAGCGAAGCCGTGGCGATCGCCATGGCGCGAGGGGCGATGGATCAATCGCGGGCGCATCATGCAATCGCCGTCACCGGCATCGCCGGCCCTGCGGGCGGCAGCAAAGACAAGCCGGTGGGCCTGGTCTGGATCGCCTGGGGCTACCGGAGCGGGGGCCGCAATCGCGTGCACGCTACCGGGTATCGCTTTGCCGGTGGCCGCGACTCGGTGCGCCGGTGGACGGTCGTGGCGGCGCTGAAAGGCCTGCTCGAGCCGTGAGCGCGGCGCAGGACGGCACGCCCCGCAAGCTGCGGCTCTTCTTTGCCCTGTGGCCGGTCGCCCGCCACCGCGCCGCGCTCGCGGAATCGGCTTCCGCAGCCGTGGCCCGGGTTGCCGGCCGCGCCGTGCCACCCGGCAACCTGCATGTGACCCTCGCCTTCCTCGGATCGGTGCCGGTGCAGACATTCGTACATCTGGTCGGGGTCGGCGGGCAGGGGTCCTGGCCGGCGGTCAGGCTCGACTTCACGCGCATCGAGTACTGGGCGAGGCCCAAGGTGCTGGTCGGCATGCCGGCGCAGGTCCCCGCCGCGGGACAGGAAATCGTCGAACGGCTCTGGCAGGCCGTAGCGCCACTCGGATTCGCGCGTGAGCTTCGCCCCTGGCGGCCGCACCTGACGCTTATGCGGGGGGTCCAGCAGCTGCCGCCGCAGGATCTCGAGTTGACGCCCGTGCAGCCTGCCGCCGATGAGCCGGCCTGGCGCCTCGCGCTCGTCGATTCGGCTGCGCACCCTGAAGGGCCCCGGTACAAGGCGCTGGCCGACTGGCCGCTGACCTGAAGGGGACGCACCCCTTCATATTCGTGAAGGGGTGCGTCCCCTTCAGGTAGGTCGCGCCCTGAGCCACTGCCGCCCGCACCATGTCACCCATGACGAACCGGCTACGCGACAATTTCAATGTTGTCGAAACATTTGAGGACGGCGAGCCGGTCCGATTGTGGAATAATCAGGACAAGTTCGGAGGAACGAAAAGCATGGATGACAGCAACCGCAAGAAGGCGCTGAGCGCAGCGCTCAGCCAGATCGAGAAGCAGTTCGGCAAGGGCTCGGTGATGCGCCTCGGCGAACACCCGGCCAACAATGACATCGAAGTCGTGTCGACCGGATCGCTCGGCCTCGACGTCGCGCTAGGCATCGGTGGCGTGCCGCGCGGCCGCGTGGTCGAGGTCTACGGACCGGAATCCTCGGGCAAGACGACGCTCGCGCTCTCGATCATTTCCCAGGTGCAAAAGCTCGGCGGCGTCGCGGCCTTCGTGGATGCCGAGCACGCACTCGACCCCGTCTACGCCGAAAAACTCGGTGTCGATGTCAAGGAATTGCTGATCTCCCAGCCGGACACCGGCGAGCAGGCGCTCGAGATCACCGACATGCTGGTGCGCTCCGGCGCGGTCGACATCGTCGTCATCGACTCGGTCGCGGCCCTGACGCCGAAGGCCGAGATCGAGGGCGAGATGGGCGAGATGCAGCTCGGCCTGCATGCCCGCCTGATGTCCCAGGCGCTCCGCAAGCTCACCGGCAACATCAAGCGCTCGAACACGATCGTTCTCTTCATCAACCAGATCCGCATGAAGATCGGCGTGATGTTTGGCAATCCCGAGACGACGACCGGCGGCAATGCGCTCAAGTTCTACGCTTCGCTGCGCCTCGACATCCGCCGCATCGGCGCGCTGAAGAGCGGCGAGGAAGTCATCGGCAACCAGACCCGCGTCAAGGTGGTCAAGAACAAGGTCGCGCCGCCCTTCCGCGAGGCGGAATTCGAGATCCTCTACGGCAAGGGCATCTCGCGCGAGGGCGAACTGGTCGACATGGGCGTGCTGCACGGCCTGGTCGAGAAGTCCGGCTCCTGGTACGCCTACGAAGGCGAACGCATCGGCCAGGGCAAGGACAACGCCCGCACGTATCTCATCGAGCACCCGGAGATCGCCGCGAAGATCGATGCGGCACTTCGCACCCGGCTCATGCCAGTGCGTCGTCCGGTCGCGGTCTTGAGTGAGGCTGCGGAAGCCTAAGCCGGTCGTCCGGGACGACCAGGACGATCCGCAGGCAGCCCGGCTCGAGGCCCTCAAACAGCTGAATCGCCGCGACTTCGGCGCCCGCGAACTCGCGGAGCGCCTGGTCGCGCGCGGGTTCTCCCTGCCCGCCGCCGAGGAGGCCGTGGAAGGGCTCCGCAAGGAGTGCCTGGTCGACGACGGCCGATTTGCCGAGCATTTCGTCGCGTATCATGGAAACCGGGGCCGGGGACCGGTGGTCATCGCCCATCGCCTGCGTGAGGCGGGCGTCCCGGCGGAGACGATCGTGGCGGCGGTGAACGCGACGGATCCGGACTGGCGCCGGCGCGCCGCTGACGTCCGGCGCAGGCGTTTCGGGGCAAAACCCCCCGCGACCTGGGCCGAGAAGGGCCGGCAGGCTCGGTTCCTGACCCAACGCGGTTTCAGCGCGGACCAGGTGCGCGCGGCGCTCGGCAACCAACACGAGGACTGATGTCAGCGTCGAAGTCCAAAACCATGAGTTCCAGCGAGCTCCGGGCGGCGTTCCTGGAGTTCTATCGCGCGCGCGGACACGCCATCGTGCCCTCGTCGCCGCTGGTCCCGGGCAACGACCCGACTCTGCTGTTCACCAACGCCGGCATGGTGCAATTCAAGGACGTCTTCCTCGGCAAGGACGAACGCAGCTACAAGCGCGCCGTGAGCAGCCAGCGCTGCGTGCGCGCGGGCGGCAAGCACAACGACCTCGAGAACGTCGGCTACACCGCGCGCCACCACACCTTCTTCGAGATGCTCGGCAACTTCAGTTTCGGCGACTACTTCAAGGCCGAGGGCATCGAGTTCGCCTGGGATTTCGTGACCGGCGCGTTGAAGATCCCGGCCGAAAAACTCTGGGTCACCGTGTTCCGGGACGACGACGAGGCGGCCGACCTCTGGCTGAAGAAGATCAAGATCGATTCGCAGCGCTTCACGCGCATGGGCGAGCAGTCGAACTTCTGGGCCATGGGCGACACCGGTCCCTGCGGCCCGTGCTCGGAGATTTTCTACGACCACGGCGCCGGCATTCCCGGGGGGCCGCCGGGCTCGCCGGACGAGGACGGCGACCGCTACGTCGAGATCTGGAACCTCGTCTTCATGCAGTTCGAGCGCTCGGCCGACGGCACGATGACGCCGCTCCCGAAGCCTTCGGTCGACACCGGCATGGGGCTCGAGCGCACTGCCGCCGTGATGCAGGGCGTGCACTCGAACTACGACATCGACCTGTTCCGCAACCTGATCCGCGCCGCGATCGAGTCGACGCACGCGAAGGACACGGCGAGCCCCTCGCTCCGCGTCATCGCGGACCACATCCGGGCCTGCTCGTTCCTGATCGTGGATGGCGTGACCCCGGGCAACGACGGGCGTGGTTACGTGCTCCGCCGCATCATCCGCCGGGCGATCCGCCATGGTTACAAGCTGGGCCAGGAGAAACCGTTCTTCCATACGCTCGTGCCCGCACTCGCGGCCGAGATGGGCGCCGCTTACCCGGAGCTCGTAAAGGGCGCCGACCACGCCGTGCGGGTGCTGAAGCAGGAAGAGGAGCGCTTCGCCGAGACACTCGAGAACGGTATGGCGCTGCTCGAGACCGCGATCGGCAAGATGAAGGGCAAGACCATCACCGGCGACACCGTCTTCAAGCTCTACGATACCTACGGTTTCCCGCTCGACCTCACGGCCGACATCGCGCGCGAGCGCGGGCTCGCGGTCGACCAGTCCGGCTTCGAGCGCGAGATGGAAGCCCAGCGCGAGCGCGCGCGCGCCGCGAGCAAGTTCGGCGTGGACCTGCGCGGCCCGGAAAAACTCGATGCCGTGAGCCGATTCGACGGTTACGAGCACCTGCAGGGCGAGGGCAAACTGCTGGCTATCCTGAAGGCTGGCGCCGCGGTCGACGCCGCCTCGGCGGGGGACGAGGTGCAGATCGTCCTCGACCATACGCCGTTCTACGCCGAATCCGGCGGTCAGGTCGGCGACGTCGGCACACTGACGAACGGTGCGGCGAAGTTCTGTGTCACCGACACGAAGAAGCTCGGCGACGCACACCTGCACGTCGGCAAGGTGGAAGCGGGCAGCTTCCGGACCGGGGACGTCGTTACCGCGCAGGTGGACGCGCCGACGCGGCAGTCAACCGTGCTGAATCATTCCGCGACCCACCTGCTGCACGCGGCGCTGCGCAAGGTGCTTGGACAGCACGTGCAGCAGAAGGGTTCACTGGTCGCGCCCGACCGCCTGCGCTTCGATTTCTCGCACACACAACCGGTCACGCCCCAGGAACTGGAGACCATCGAGCGAATGGTCAATGCCGAGATCCGCAGGAACGGGGCCGGCCACATCCGCAACATGGCTTACGACGACGCGATCAAGTCGGGCGCGATGGCGCTGTTCGGCGAGAAATACGGCGATGAGGTGCGCGTGCTCTCCTTCGGCGAGTTCTCCACCGAGCTGTGCGGCGGCACGCACGTCGGCCGCACCGGCGACATCGGCCTGTTCAGGATCACGGGCGAGGGCGGCATCGCCTCCGGCATCCGTCGCATCGAGGCGGTGACGGGCGAGGGCGCGCTCGAGGTCGTGCGCGCGACCGAGGCGACGCTGAAGCGCGTGGCCGGGTCGCTCCGCGCGACTCCGGCCGAGCTCGAGGGCAAGGTGGCCCAGCTACTCGACCAGCAGAAGAAGCTCGAGCGCGAGATTTCGGGCCTGCGCGCGAAGCTCGCCTCGGGCGGCAGTACGGACCTCGCGGCGCAGGCCGTGAAGATCAACGGCGTCAGCGTGCTCGCGGCGAAAATCGAGGGCGCGGACGCGCAGTCGCTGCGCGACGCGGCCGACCAGTACAAGGCCAAGCTCGGCGAGGCGGTCATCGTGCTCGGCGCCCAGATTGGCGACGACAAGGTCTCGCTCGTATCGTCGGTTTCGGCGGCGACCTCGAAGAAGGTGAGCGCCGGCGCGCTCATCGGCGAGGTGGCGAAACTGGTCGGCGGCAAGGGCGGTGGGCGACCAGATTTCGCGCAGGCGGGCGGAAACGACCCCTCGAAGCTCGACGCGGCTTTGCAGGCTGTCCCCCGGCTCGTCGCCGAGAAGCTGGGAGGAACCTGACCGGGAACCCGCAGTCGGAGGGTAGGTGGGGGACCTGACACTGTCGTTGCTGTTGTTGCTTGCCCAGGCCGAGCTGCCTCCGCCCGTTCTCGACGACATCGCCGTCACCGCCGACGAACCGCGCTTCGTCGCTCCCACGCGCCGCGACAAGATTGGCCGCATCTGGGCGCCGGTCCTCATCAACGGGCAAGGTCCGTTCCGACTGGTCCTGGATACCGGTGCCAGCCACTCGGCGCTGACGCCGCGGCTCGCGGAAGCGATCGGCATCAGCCTGGAGACTGCGAGCATGGTGATGCTACGCGGCGCGACCGGCTCCGTCCGCGTGCCGATGGTCCCGGTGCGCACGCTCGAGTTCGGCGACCTGCTGCTCGAGCCAAGCCGGCTGCCGGTCATCCCGGATGCGCTCGGGGGTGCCGAGGGCGTGCTCGGCATGGACGGGCTCGCGAACAAGCGCATCCACATCGATTTCCGCCGCGACAGCATCACCATCATGCGTTCGAAGAACCAGCGCGCCGCCGGCGGCTACGCGACGATCCCGGTGAAATTCCTGCGCGGCCGATTGCTGGTGGTTGACGCTTTCATTGGCGGCGTGCCGGTCAAGGCCATCATCGATACGGGCGGGCAGGCGACGCTCGGCAACGAAGCGCTGCGTTCCGCGCTCGCCGAGCGCCGCAGGCGCCAGGAACAGGCAGCCGTACCGGACCAGGTCACCGGCTCGACGCTCGACGTGCAGGTCGGCAACCGGCTCGAGACGCCGGCACTCGCGCTGGGGGAAATCCTGGTGAGAAATCCGGCGATGACCTTCGCGGATTTCGCGATCTTCGAGCACTGGAAGATGACCGAGGAGCCGGCCATGCTGATCGGCATGGACGTGCTCGGCCTGCTCGATACATTGATCATCGACTACCGGCGCAAGGAGCTTCAGGTGAAGCTGCGCCGGAGCTAGAAAATCTCCGGGACGCCGCTACGCGGTTTTCCGCGTCTCCATGAGCAGTTCACGCGATTCCGCCTTGCGGCGGCGGTTCGTGACCATGCGCTCGTGCAACTCGCAGATCATGTCGCTGCCCTTGGTGCAAAAGGCGCCCGGGATGATGGCGTGCACCATGCACACGAGCCCGCCCCCGATCATGCGCAGGCCAAAGCCCATCGCTGCCCAGAAATGCTGCCCGTAGGTCTCGTCGACGCTCGCGGGATGGTCCTTGAACAAGCGGTTCCAGGTCGTCATACCCGGTATCTTAATTCCATCAGGGTCAAAAATTCTCCCATTTCATATGAAATATGAGGTCAATAATGGGAAAATTTGCTAAATTGGTGCCATGAGCAAGCTGGACCGCATCGACCGGCAGATCCTGGGCCTGCTCCAGGACGACGCTTCGCTCCCGATCCAGCAGATCGCGGAGCGGGTAGGGCTCTCGGTAAACCCCTGCTGGCGACGTATCCGCCAGATGGAAGCCGCCGGGGTGATCCAGGGGCGCGTCGCCCTCGTCAACCCGGAGAAAGTGGGTCTCGGCCTCACCGTCTATGTGCGGGTCAAGACGCGCGAGCACAGCGCCGACTGGGCCCGCAAGCTCAACGACGTGATCGCGGCCATGCCCGAGATACTCGAGTGCCACCGCATCGGCGGCGACGTGGATTACCTGCTCAAGGTGGTGGTCGCCGACATGGCGAACTATGACCGCACCTACAAGGAGCTGATCGGCCGCCTGCCGAGCCTCGCCGACGTGTCCGCGCTGTTCTCGATGGAGCGGCTCAAGTTCGCGACCGCCCTGCCGATTCCCGCCGAAAGCTGAAACAATCGCCGCTGCATGGCGCTCATCGTCCAGAAGTACGGCGGCACTTCGGTCGGCTCGGTCGCGCGCATCCGCGCGGTCGCCGGGCAGGTGCACGCGCTCGTGCGGGCTGGCAACCAGGTCGCCGTCGTCGTTTCTGCGATGGGCGACTCGACGGACCGCCTCATCGAACTCGCGCGCGAGCTGTGCCTCGACCCGGATACGCGCGAGATGGACGCGCTGCTCGCGACCGGCGAGATGGTGTCCACCGCGCTGCTGGCGATGGCGCTGCGCCGCTCCGGCTGCGCGGCACGTTCCTGGAATGCGCTGCAGCTGCCCATCGACACGAAAGGCCCAGCCGGCCGCGCCCGCATTGAACACGTCGGCTGCGAGCAGCTGAAACAGGACCTGGCCGCGGGCGTCGTGCCGGTCGTGGCTGGCTTCCAGGGACGGGGCGAGAACGGCGACATCACGACTATCGGCCGCGGCGGCTCAGACACGACAGCCGTCGCGCTCGCAATCGCCTTGAAGGCCGACGAGTGCCAGATCCTGACCGACGTGGATGGCGTCTACACCACCGACCCGCGCATGGTGCCCGAGGCGCGGCGCCTGGCGGTCGTGAGTTTCGAGGAGATGCTCGAGCTCGCCGGCCAGGGCTCGCGCGTACTGCACCTGCGCGCGGTCGAGTTTGCAGCGCGCTACGGGATGAAACTGCGCGTGCTATCGAGCTTTGAGCCCGGGCCGGGCACACTGATCTGCGAGGAGAACCCGAACGTGGAAGCCCCTGTCGTTTCCGGCATCGCCTTCAACCGCGACGAGGCCGCGATCGCCGTCAGCCAGGTGCCGGACGAGGCGGGCGTCGCGCACGCGCTGCTCGCACCGGTCGCGGCGGCGTCGATCGAGGTGGACATGATCGTTATCAACGCGCCGCGCGGCGGGCGCGTCGATCTGACGTTTACGGTGCACCGCGACGACTTCAAGCGTGCGCTGGAACTCACGCGCAGCGCGGCCGCCCGCTACGCCGGCGCCGCAGTCGCAGGCGACGATCGGGTTGCGAAGCTTGCAGTGGTGGGATCAGGCATGCGCTCGCACGCGGGTGTTGCGGCAAAGCTCTTCGAGACGCTCGGCGCAGAGGGGATCAACGTCCGGCTCGTCTCGACGTCGGAGATCAAGATCAGCGTGCTTGTGGCAGAGAAAGACCTCGAGCGCGCCGTCCGCGCGCTGCACAAGGGCTATGGCCTTGATCAGTTAGGCTCGGGTGATTTGACATAATAAGACCCATTTATACCTGTGCTATCATTTTTGCGCGTTCGATAAGAAACGCCGGGGATGTGAGGGGGAGTACCAGCATGCTGATCCTGACGCGCCGCGTCGGCGAAGCTTTGATGATCGGAGACAACGTCACGGTGACGGTGCTCGGCATCAAGGGCAACCAGGTCCGAATCGGCGTGCTCGCGCCGAAGGAAGTCGGCGTTCACCGCGAAGAGATCTACGAGCGCATCCGGCACGAGCAGCTCGAGCCGGCGGAAAACGGCCAGGACGCCGCCCCGAACGGCTCGGCAACCGCCACCGTTTGACCTGATCCTCGTATTGCTTTGCCGGCCTCCCGGCCGGTGCGTATCATTTGCGCCCTTCGGAGAGATGGCCGAGTGGTCGAAGGCGCGCCCCTGCTAAGGGCGTATGGGTCAAAAGCCCATCGAGGGTTCGAATCCCTCTCTCTCCGCCAATTATCATTTCCATGACAGCTCATGCTGTCTCGGAATACCGGAAATTCCCTTGAATCTCCGGGTGTTCCGAGCGCAGAGCGTTTCGTATTGTTTCGGGGTACTTCACCGGTTTGTTGGTACATTTGGGTTCTGGTGCATTAACGGCGTGAGGCTGAGATTCTGGCTCCTTTGGGGGGCACATGACGAAACCCACACCACGCGACCCGATTTATCGGCGCCGCAGGTTTCAGGCCGAAGACATCGAGCAATGCGTTCGCTGGTACATCAC